>Ga0315532_1000710_pt1 | contig 26402 bp, 29 predicted proteins | sample SalMarWE160370MG_FD_203082 | JGI IMG/M metagenome (GOLD analysis project Ga0315532, IMG submission 203082) | Salt marsh sediment microbial communities from the Plum Island Ecosystem LTER, Massachusetts, United States - Salt Marsh Sediment WE1603-70 ...
CCGCCAGGCCACGGAGATGCTTCTCGCCCAGTATCCAACCGCTGAGCAGCGGGTCCGCCTCGGGGTACCACGCCACCGCGTAGCCGTCCTTCACCTTGAACGCGGGGCTGTGCAGGTACATCACGGCCTCCTCGCGGCTGAAACCGTAGCCCACCGGGTGCGTATCGTCCACCATGACCCTGAGGAGGCTACCGGGGCAGTAGAGCTCCTTCTGGTCAAGCCCCTCAGTCGCCAGCTCGGCGCCGGCCCACAGCTCCTTCACCGCGTACTCACACGCCCTGTTCAGCGTAACCACCGTGCCCCCGTCCTCGAGGAACCTGAGCACCTCCCGGTTGCCGCTCTCCTCGACGCCCCGGCGGTACACCGGCTCGTACATCCCGGCGTCCATCCAACCCTGGCCCTTCATGCCGTCCATCACTATGTCCCTGGTCATGTCCGGGAAAACCAGCACGTCCACCTTCTCCCTGAGCCCCCCGGCGCGCACGTCCTCTGGGTACAGGTTCACGTACGTGTAGCCGTACTCCTCCAGCGCCATCCTGAGCCAGCCCTCGTCCGCGTTGGGCAGGTGCGCCCTGTAGACCCCCACCGTGGGCCTGACCAGCTCGAAGCAGTCCTCCGGCAAATCGTCGAGGCCGTAGAAGTCCAGACCCAGCTCCTCGGCGAGCTCATGGATGAGAGCCCTGCCGCCCTCGACCATGAAGGCCCCAGGCTTCAATGTGACGCCGTCCAGCTCCAGGACGCCCATGCACCTGCTCAGGCTGTGGCCGGCGTCGAGGAACCTGTTCGCCGCCTTGTACGAGTAGTTGGGGACCGCGGAGAACGCGTAGTATTTCTTGCCTCGTCTATGCACCGCGCCCTTGGGCAAGGCGGGCATGTCAACGGGTTCCAGCTTCGCCTCGAACGCCGTGTCCACCCTCTTCACCTCGACGCCCAGCTGCAGGCTCACCGTGTGAGCCGTCACGTCGTAGGGAACCTTGGGCGGCGCCTCCGGGCTCTCCCTGAGGTCCGGGTAGACCTGCCTCTCCATCAGCGTCTTGGCGAAGTTGCCGTACGCCTGGGCGTACAGAACCACGTGGCTGCCCGCCGGGTACTCGACGCCGTCCGCCGTGAACGGCTCCTCCGCCGCGTGGACCTCCACGTCCCCCATCCTTAGGACCCAGATGAGCTCCTTGACGGCCCCGGGGTCACGCTGAGCCAGCGGGATCACGAAAGCGTAGGGCCCGCCCGACGGCTCCAGCGCCCTCCGCCCCATCGCCAGGGTGCCCCTGAGCCAGCGCTTCCTGTGCTTAGCGGCGGTCTGGAGGCACGCCCAGGCCGCTGTGAGCTCGTAGTCTATGATGTCCCTGAGGGTCCAGGAGCCTCCCTTCCACGGGATGGGGTGGTTCCACCTCGAAGCCTTGGGGTTGAACCCCCTCTCCGTTTCCATCTCCTCGGCGTCGATCTCTATGGGCGACGCGATCTTCACCGACGCCGCCTCGCTGAGGATGCGTATGCCGCCGTGGTGGTGCTGGTACGCCCTGGCGGGGGTCCACGCGTCGAACACCCAGTGGGTCGCCACCCCGCCCTTCCCCTCCCGGGCCAGCGCGTCGGCCATGCTTATGCCCATGAAGTTGACGCCGCTGGTGAGCACCGGGTCTATGTTGGGCTCGTAGGGGTCTATGAAAGGCGGCACGTAGAACCTGGGCCCCCTGCTCCCCATCTGGTGTATGTCGTAGACTATCTGGGGGTGCCACCTGTTGTGAACGTGCTCGATGGCTAGCTGGGTCTCCTTCAACGTGAACATGTACCAGTCACGGTTGTTGTCGTGGCCCGCGTACTCGTGGTAGACATACGGCGGCCCGCTGCCCTCGTACTCCGTGCCCAGGTACCTGCCGTACCAGTCGCAGACGATCCTGTTCCCGTCGGGGTTCAGGCTGGGCACCAGGAGGAACACGACGTTCTCCAGCACCTCCGCCATCTCCGGGCTGTCCTCCGTCGCCAGCCTGTGGAGCAGCTCCATGCTCATCTGGCTGCCCCCCACCTCGGTGCTGTGGATGCTGCAGCTGATCATCGCCACCGTCTTCCCCTTCTCGACGAGCTCGGCGGCCTCCTCCTCGCCGAGCCCCGCGGGGTTACCCAGCCTCAGCTGTATCCTCCTGAGCTCCTCCAGGTTCTCAAGGTTCTCGGGCGAAGATACGGTGGCCAGCAGGAACGGGTTGCCCAGCGTGGTCTCCCCCAGCTCCTCCACCTTGACCCGAGGCGACGCCTCGCCCACCTTCATGAAGTACTCGACTATCTCCGGCCAGTCGGCCAGCTTACGGTCCGTGCCCACGTTGAAGCCAAGATGCTCCTCGGGGGCCGGGACTCCTTCGATTGACATGGTTTAGAATAGATCAAACCTCTAGTTAAGGTCAACGAATAAACCTAAGAACCGGGAGGACAACCCATAGAGAATGGACGCGGAGCCCAGAGAGGACGAATTCAAGGAAGTAACCGGGGCCGAAGACACCGTTGAACAAGTGGGCGGGACTGAAGAGGCGGAGAGAGAGGTAAAGAAGGGACCTAGGGAGCCCAACAACACCGACTACCTTGCTGGGGCCATGCTCGCCAACGGGATAGTGTGGATATGGATGCAGGCGCTGAGCCTCATAGGGGAAGACGCTTTAATCATACCTACGAGCCTCTTGGCGGACCTCAGCTTCCTCATCTACATCTTCGCCGGCTATTACTCGGCGACCCAGGTCTGTAAGAGGGCCGACACAGGGCATCTTATAGTTGGGCTGAAGACGGCTGGCTACGCCTCGGCCATGGCGCTGGTTATAATGCTCACCATGATCAGCCAACTGAACATAGGCATAGCGTTGTCCATCTCGATAAGCCTCTTCGCCGGCAGCGTTCTGGCCGGCTACATGCGTATCAGGAAACGCCTCCAGAAGAGGCGGCTTGAGATCGAGGCAAGTCCTTAAATCTACTTCGACTCTACAAGACATAGCACCCGTGACTCGCGATGTTTTGGGATGAAGAGCTAACGCCTGAGGACGTTGATGGGATTATTGAGTGGACGGCGAGGGAGATATACAGGTACGGAATGGAGACCGCTGCCATACTCTTCCTCGAGAGCTACAAGCCCATGAGCAGGGTTGGTGCGAGCATGGGCCAGGTCTTTCTTTTCCCCCTTCTGCCCCTCTTCGGCGACAACGCGATAGTCAAGGGGGACCAGTTCTTCCGGACCTTCCAGGAGCACGAGAACGTGGAGAAGCTTATACAGAGGCTGGAGGATATAGCCGCACACGGGATAGAGCCTAAAGAAAAGAAGACAGATACGAAAGAGAAGAAAGAAGATGAGGAGGAAACGGAAGAGAAACCTTTACAGGAAAAGAAGGGTTGGAGGAAGTATCTTCCTTTTTGACTTCAATATGATGGGATTACTGTGTTTCGACCATCCTCAATGCTTCATGGTTACCTAAATGTCTCTCTCATCGGATAAGAGTAACAATCAGTCACACATTAAATAGTCAGATTATAGACATCAACATGCTCTAACTGAATATGTCATTTGCCTATTTCTAATAACTTTAGGCATAAAGATAGTAAAATATTAGCAGATCATGGGCATCCTAGAAATAAGTATTATATATACAGAATAATGATACAAAACTAAGTCTATCATTCATTGAGACCCGTACCGCGCTCCTTAAGGGATGACGCTGTGAGGCTCATTGGATAGGCTAAGAAAAACAGAAGGAAAAAAAATGGCAATAATAGTAACAGGACGATTAATGACCTTCATACTAATGGTTCTGACATTCATAGTAATGTACTACTACATGGCGATAAACAAAGAGGAAGAATACAACATCAGGACACTGCCGGCGATGACAGCTATCCCTGAGGCCGTTGGGAGGGCCGCGGAGATGGGGCAACCGGTCTTCTGGACCCCAGGCATCTCAGGCAGCCTAAACGACTCCACGCAGGGACCCCAGGTTCTTGCGGCCATAAGCCTCCTCGAGTACTTGACAGAGGAGTGCGCAAAGGCAGGAGTAGAGTTGGCTGCGTACTGTCCTTTGCCGGACGCCATGCCCCTCGTCGAGGAGACTATGAGGACGGCGTATCTTCGGCAGGGCAAACCTGAGGAGTTCAACGTAGAACAGATAGTGTTCATCTCTGGGCAGTCAGCGTATCTTAGCGGCGTGCTGGGGTACTTCCAGAGAGCAAAGCCTGCATCTAACATACTGGTCGGCGGGTTCTACTACGAGGCCGTCGTAATCGGCGAGGCAGGGAACACCATCGGCGCGATGCAGATCGGCGGAACCAACAACACGCACCAGATGCCGTTCCTAGTGGCGACATGCGACTACATGTTGCTAGCAGAGGAGCTGTTCGCAGCCGGTGCATCCATCAGCAGGAACCGAGACGAGCTGGGGTCCATCAAGGGAGAGGATATCATGAAGCTTATCCTCGCAGCCATAATCGGCGTGGGCTTCCTACTCGGCGCAGCGGGTATAACGATAGTCGCGGATGCGTTGGGGTGGTGATGAGAAATGTCACAGATGCTTAAACGAGAAGTCGTGTACGCCATCACCGGCATTGTCACCGTCATAATGTTCCTTGAGTACTTCTTCTTCCCCGAGTCTCAGGCTTGGGCGGAGATTATCAGGACCTGGTCGGTAATCATCTACAACATCTCCCTCGGGCTCGGCGCCGTGCGTCTTACCATGGCTCACAGCATGAACGTCCAGAGGAGACGAGAGAACTGGGCGTTTAGCGGAGTTCTACTCGCAGGCTTAGCGATAATGCTGCTTACAGGACTTGCCGGATACTTCATGACAGGACAGCAGACCAACAACGCCATCTACAACTGGCTGTTTAACTGGGTCTACACGCCACTGGGCGCGACGCTCTACCCCATCACAGGGTTCTACATCTTCTCAGCCGCGTACAGGGCCTTTAGAGCTAGGAACATCGACGCCGCCCTGATGCTCATCGCAGGCTGCTTCGTCATACTGAGCAACGCCCCCGTGGGCGAGGCCCTCTGGATCGGGTTCGCTACCGTCGGCGAGTGGTTCAGGTTCACCGGACAGGTGCCGGGGATGAGGACCTTCGCACTGGTGGGAACCCTCGGGATGATCGCATACGGCTTCAGAGCGCTGCTGGGTAAGGAACGCGGGTTCTACGCGGGAGGCGAAGAGTAATGGGCTTCTCGCTAGCCAACATCGACCGCCGGGTATTCTACTGGATACTCTTCATCGCGTTGATGGTGCCGTTCCTCAACCCCATCGGTTTCCCCATAAAGATCGCTGAGAACACCAGGGACCTCTACGAGGGAATCACAGAAGACTCCGTTGAGCCGGGCGACGTGTGGGTCATCAACTTCGGCTACGGCGTAAGCGCTTGGCCGGAGTGCCACCCCGGAGTGACTGTCTGCGCCAAAGCCCTGCTCAGGGAAGGCGCCCACGTTATACTCATGGGGCCACACACAGACGTAGAGCTCACGTACAAGCACCTCTTAGACACGGCTAAAGAAGACTTCGACGCGGCAACATACGGCGAGGACTATGTGTTCCTCGGCTACATCACCGGAGGCGAGTCGGCGATAGCCCAGCTGGCCTCCAACATGCGGAGCGTCTACCCGACAGACCACTTCGCCACACAGCTTGACGACATACCCATGATGCAGGACGTCAACACATGGCACGACGTCTCAGGAGTCCTGTCCTCGGACACTGGAGACTGGGGCGGATACTTCCTGACGCAGTGGCAGGAGCCATACGGAGTGCCCATGGCGCAGATCGGGATCGCGATGCTAGGCTCGACGGGCATCCCCAGATGGCTGGCCGGCAACTACTTCGGCATGAGCGTCGGCTCAAGAGGCGGCGCCGAGCTGGAGATGCTTATCGGTGAGCCGGGCGACGCAATCATCGCCATGGACAGCATCAGCGTGAGCCACCTGCTCATCGTGATAGCCGTAATAGTGGCAAACGTTGGCCTTCTACTTGAAAGAGGGAGGAGAAGCTAAATGGCGTATCCAACAGCTACAATGGAAGTTATCGGTCTCTGGACCGGCTGGATCCTGATGCTAACGATCTACAGCTACCCGCTGTACAAGGAGAACCCGGTGTACCGGTTCTCTGAGCACCTATACATAGCCGTCATGCTGGCGGTGAACCTAGTGGTGAACTTCAGCAACGTCATGAGGATATGCGTAACCCCGATGATGCAGGGAGACTTCCTGATGATCGTACCACTGATACTAGGTATCATGATCTACACGATGCTGATACCCGAGTACCGGTGGGTGAGCAGGTACCCCATCGCGATACTGGTAGGAGCCGGCTTCGGCCTCGGCATAAGAGGGTCCATCGGCCCCAACATCCAAGATGCCATCGTGAGCACCATCACCAGGCCGACCGACGGAGGCGCCATGGCGTGGATCAACTTCCTGTACATAGCTGTAGGGCTAATCAGCAGCGTACTGTACTTCCTGTTGACCTACGAACACTCAGGCGCGCTACAGGCGCCCACACGGATAGGACGACTGTTCATAATGGTCGCCCTGGGAGCCTACTTCGGCAACACCGTGCTGTTCAGGTTCACGATGCTGACGGGCAGAGCACAGTTCTTCCTACAGGTCCTGAAGCTAATACCTATGTAACAAACCCACTTTTTCTTTTCTCAATCTTATCTAGGCTCTCCAGCAGATGTTATAAGCTGTGACCGGTGAGTCAAGGTGATCGCCTTGGACAAGGAGACGCTGGACAGGCTGCTGGCGGACGAGCACTTGCTGAACCGGGTGAAGATGGAGTGCCTTCTGCTGCCCTACATGGGGCTGAGGCCGGTCAGCCAGATCACCATCCCCGCCGAATATCCCGGCGGCCTGGAAATGGGGGAGATGATAGACCGCGCCTTGAAGCCCCACATGGAGCGGCTGCAGGCCATAACGGAGCCCAGAGCCAAGATACAGGCCATCCGGGATGCCAGGAAGCTCATGGAGGCACAGTTCGAGACGGAGGTCGAAGGCTCCGAACCCTACAAGGCGTACTATGGCTGGAGCGATAGGCTCGGGTTGAAATCGGAGCAGGCCCAGGTCCGGCCCACCGTCCACGAGATATTCCTGTACAAAGACAGAAGAGACGGGAGGGAGCTGAAGAGGCTGCTCAATGATCGGATGAAGATCAGGGCCAGGGTTCAGAGGAGGCCAGACCCCAAGATGGCGCGCGTCCGTTTCGCGTACCCCGAGGAGTTCGACGTCAAGTGGATAACCCGCATGGGGAGACTTCTGGGGTACCCGGCGTGCTGCGTAGAACAGTACGCAAAGGACAGGGCGAAGGGAGTCAACGTGGAAACCCGCGCAGCCCAGCAGCTACTCAGCCTCCTCAAAGAAGAAAAGAAGGTGGACACCCACGCCTACATACTGGGGTTCTTCTTCCCTTGTAAGCCCAGCTGCCCCAACGCCACCGAGAAGGGGTTCAGGTGGCAAGACGAGTTCTCCAAGATGGATGAGAGGCTCGGCGGTATGTACGCTGAGCTCCTTAAGTTCAACGCCACCATGGTGCTCCAACAGCCCGAGCTAATCAACAGGTACCTATCCCAGTTCCAGAAACCCGAGCAGGGGAAGACTAGCGCAGACGGTTAAATACAGGTAGATGAGATCAAGACTGGTTGCAGCACGGTGGACCCAGACGAAATAGCCAAGTATTTCCCTCTGGACCTCGACGCCACGGAGCCTATCCACGTCGAAGGATACGGTGAAGCCCGGCTGTACAGGGTCACGGAGTCCCGGCTGATCCCCGGGAGTGAGCCGGTGGGCGCCATCTACATCGTGGACAGCCACGCCGGCGGGATGGTCGCATGCCACCCCCACATAGTCGGCGACCAATTGAAGGCCCTCTGCAGGGAGGCGGCCAGCCGCTTCGTGGAGGCAGCCAAGTCAGTCGGGGTGTTAACCGACGACGCAGCCATACTGCACATACTCCGGGCGGGGGCGGGGTACATGGTGGCCGACGTCATGAAGGAAACCCCCATAATGGATGTAAGGACCGAGTACAGGGCCGACGGGTACAGAGACCACTCAGACGACCCCAAGAGGCTGGTGGTCTCCTACCGGCACTACCCGGAGAACCTGGACGAGGCGGCGACGATAGTGGTCCCGGACACCTACGCCACGGGCAGGTCCGCCGAGGCGGCGCTCCTCGACCTCATGGGCAACGGCTTCAAACCGGACAGGATAATACTCTACGGGTTCATAGCCATCCCCGCGCTCATCCGCCTAGGCGCCCTATGCGAGGAACACGGAGTGGACCTCCACAGCTTCGCCATATGCGACCTCACCCAGCTCGCCCACAACAACTACGACATGTGCATATACGGCCCAGACGAGAGCCTGTATAGGGAGACCCGCCGTAAGGCGGCGCTGGGAAGCGTCATCGACAGAGCGACGCTGCGGAGGCTATCGCCGCGGTATGTTCCGGGGCTCGACCAGCCCGGCGACTGGTCCGAGCGACAGAGCAGTCTCTTCGATGGAGTAGCAAACAGGAGCGGCGACATCAGGGGCCACCTGTTGAAGAGCATACGCCTGGTAGAGTCGCTCATGGAGATGAACGCCGGCGAGGAGTGGTACATGGAGACCCACGAGGAGGCCGCGATGACGGAGCTGAGGCTCCTGAGAAGCACCCTCGCGGGATACGAGAGGGCCCATGGCGGACAACTTTTTTAGCCTCTCCCCGCGAATGGGCTGGGATGCAATACCACGTGGTCGTGACCGAGAGATGCAACCTCTGCTGCACATACTGCGGCGGCACCAGACACCAGGAGGGGCTGCCCCTCGACCACGAGTACCCCGTCGAAGACCTCAAGGCATTCATGGAGAAGGACCCCGAGCCCGTGATAGGGTTCTACGGAGGCGAGCCCCTCATGGACATGAAGTTCATGTACGAGGTAATGGACAGCGTCCCCGCCAAGGCGTACACCCTCCAGACCAACGGCACCCACCTCGCCGAGATCGACGACAAACACCTGCATAAGCTACACAGCATCCTCGTCTCCGTGGACGGCCCACGGGAGGTGACGGACAGATGCAGGGGCAGCGGCACATACGACGCGGTGATGAGGAACCTGAGAGAGGTTCAGCGCAGGGGATACACGGGCGACGTGGTGGCGAGGATGGCATACTCCAGCCAGGGGAATATCTACAGGGACGTGAACCACCTACTACGCCTCCGCGACCCATGTTTCGACCACGTCCACTGGCAGCTCGACGTCTTCTGGACCGAGCTAGACTCCCACCCGGGCCTCGAGGGGTGGCTGCGGAGATACGAGGAAGGCGTATCCAGGCTGGTGCACGATTTCGGTGAATCCATGAAGGAAGGCACTGTACCCGGCATCGTGCCCTTCATACCCGTCTTGAAGACCCTGCTTACCGGGGAGCCCGTGCCTCACATCCGATGCGGCTCAGGGATGGACAGCTTCGCCGTGATGACCGGCGGCGGGATAGAGGTATGCCCCATAGCCCCCGAGATGCCGTACAGCAACGTCGGCGACATATGGCGATCGACGCCGGGTGGGCTGAGGGGCGTCCTACCCGTCGGGGAGCCCTGCCGCGGCTGCGGCGACCACTGGGTCTGCGGGGGCAGATGCCTGTTCGCGAACCAGACCATGTTCTGGGGCAGGCGCTGGTTCGACAGGGTTTGCGAGGCCACCCGCCACATGATACGCGAGCTGGAGAAGCTGGCGCCCCTCGCTGAGAGCCTCATGGATGAGGGGGTCCTGCCGCGGGACGCGTTCGACTACCCCGAGGTAAACAACGGATGCGAGATAATACCCTAGCAAACATCATAACCGTCGGGGGCAATGTTCAGCCATGAGCGTCGAGTTCGGCGTATTCATCAGCCCAGAGCGCCCCTGCTACGGGGACATTCTCGGCGACGTCCTGCACTGCGAGGCCCAAGGCTACCACAGCGTCTGGACCAGCGACCACCTCATCGGGATGTACAGCGACCCCGGCGACCCGAGGTTCGAGTGCTGGACCACCATGGCGGCGCTGGCCTCCGACACCTCCAACATAAGGCTAGGCCAGCTGGTCCTCTGCAACCCCCTCAGGCAGCCCAGCCTCTTGGCGAAGATGGGGGCCACGCTGGACGCCATCAGCGGCGGCCGCCTCATGCTGGGCCTGGGAACCGGGTGGCACGAGGGCGAGTTCAAGGCGTACGGCTACCCCTATGAGGGCGCCGCGACACGCGTAGGGAGGCTGGACGAGGCAGCCCAGATAATCAAGAAGATGTGGACCGAGGAAGCCCCGAGCTTCGAGGGACGCTACTACCGAATAGAGGAGGCCTACTGCTCGCCGAAGCCTGTCCAGAGGCCCCACCCGCCGCTCATGCTGGCTGGGAGCGGGGAACAGCTGACGCTCAGGACCGTGGCGAGACACGCGGACATAAGCAACTTCGCCGCGTGGATGGGTTCACCGAGCGACTTCAAGCACAAGGCAGAGGTGCTAAGCCGTCACTGCGTAAACGCCGGCAGGGACTTCGACGAGATAACGCTGTCCTGGGCGAACTACACGTTGATAAGCGGGGACAGGGGAAGCGCCGAGATGAGCCTCGACAGGTACACCCGAAGCATGCAGGCCAGATACGGCGGCGCAGGCGGGGACAGGAGGCCGCCGCTCTGCGGGACCCCCGACGACGTGATAGAGCAGATTCAGGCATACCTCGACGCCGGCGTCACCCTGTTCATTCACAGGTTCATGGGGGACAGCTTCAGGGATGAGGCAACGCTCTTCGCTGAGGAAGTCATGCCTTCGTTCAAAGCCTAGTTTTATCTATGAACCCGTGGACTGGTAGTGTATGGAGAACAGGTTATACAAGCTAACTAGGCCCGAGGTCGAGGAGTACCTCAAAGCCCTCTAACCTTTTTTCTTTAGACTCTCGATTAACTCTACGGCCTTGTTCTTGTACTCGTCTATGAGCGCCGTGAGCTTCTCCTCGTTCTCCGCCTCTGCGTAGATCCGGGCCAGGGGCTCGGTGCCGCTGGGCCTAACCATCACCCAGCTTCCGTCGCTCCAGCTGAGCTTGACTCCGTCCATGGTGTTCACCTGTGGGGCGTCGGCCACCCGGGGCAGGCTCTCCAGCAGCCCTTCTTTGAGCTCGTTGGGGCACGGTATCCCGTCCTTTCCCTTGGCTCTTATGGGCTGCTCGGCTATCAGCTTGCTCAGGGGCTTGCCCCGCTCCGCCATTACGTGGAGCAGCAGCGCCATGGCCATGGTGCCGTCCCTGGCCGGCAGGTGGGGCCCGTACATGATGCCGCCGTTCTCCTCGCCGCCGATGGGGGCGCCCAGCTCTATCATGGCTCTGCTTATGAGCACGCTGCCCACCTTCACCCAGTGGACCCTGCCGCCGTGGGCCTCCACGACTTTCTCAAGCCCATCCGATGTGCTGACGGAGGTAACCACCGTGGCGCCGGGATGTTTCTTCATGTACCAGTCGGCGACCAAACACAGGATATTATCCCCCCAGACGGCCACCCCGTTCTCGTCGATCACGATGCTGCGGTCCCCGTCGCCGTCGAACCCGATGCCCATGTGGGCGCCTGTGGCCTTCATCAGCTGCTTCAGGGCGCCCAGGTTCTCGGGGGTGGGCTCGCTGCCCCTGCCGGGGAACGAGCCGTCTATCTCCGTGTTGACCGTGTAGACGCCGCAGCCCAGCCGGCTGGCCACCTGGGGCGCCGTGATGGCCGCGACGCCGTTACCCGTGTCCAGGGCGACCTTGTACCCATTCTCCCTTATGGCGTCCGCGTCCACGTGGCTGAGCACCGCTTCCATGTATGACTCCATTCCGTCGTACACGGTCACCACGCCCACCCGGTCCCAGGGCACGGGCCTCGGCTCTCCCCTGTAGTAGAGTTCCTCTATCCGTTCCTCGGTCTCCTTGGAGACCTCCGCTCCGTCCCCGGACTGAACCTTGACCCCGTTGAACTCGGGTGGGTTGTGGCTCGCCGTGACCATTATCCCGCCGTCTAGGCCGAGGTCCTTTATCAGGTACTGGAGGGCCGGCGTGGGCAGTGCGCCCATGTCGTGGACGTTGCAGCCGATGCTGAGGAGAGCCGCTACTACGGCGTCCCTTATCATGGGGCTGCTGGTTCGGCCGTCCATGCCCACAGCCATCTCCCTGCCCAGGATGTGGCCGGCCGCGGTTGCTATCCCGGAAGCCAGCTCGATGGTCATTTCCTTGTTCACGACGCCCCGCACGCCGTTGCTGCCGAACAGCCTCTTCACTACATCACCTGCCTCGGTTCAAGTATGCTCTCTTTCACGGTCTTGGCGGGGCAGATGGTTACTCCCCCCGTGATGGTCACGCCCTGCTTTATCTGGACGTAGTCCCCCACGAGGCTCCCCGGCTCCATCCTGGCTCCCTGCTCCAGCACCGCGTTCTCGCCTATGATCGCGTCTCTGACGCTGCCGCCGTCCTCGATGGTGGCTCCGGCGAATATTATGCTGTTCTCTATGGTGACGTTCCTCCCCACGTGGGCGTTGTTCATGATGCTGACGTTTGGCCCTATCACCGAGTCTGCTCCTATGTGTACTTCGTCCCCGAGGACGCATGGGTTCTTTATTGTGGCCGTTGGGTCAACGTCGGCGCTTTCGTTGGCTGCGTCCCCGCTCATCTTCCCGAGGATGGCGGCGTTTGCGTTAAGGTACTCGGCGGACACCCCGACGTCCGACCAGTAGCCATTGGCCTCGAAGCCGAACAGCTTCCCCTCCTGTGCGAGGACCGGGAAGACCTCCTCCTCCGTGTCGAACTTCCTCCCAGGGGGCATGTAGTCCAGGACCCCTAGCTCGAGGACGTATATCCCGGCGTTGATGAGGTTACTCGGCGCCTGCCCCGGCCCCGGCTTCTCCACGAACCTGGTTATCCTTTCCTCCCCGTCGAGCTCCACGGAGCCATACCTGCTCGGGTCCTCGACCCAGTGGAGGGCTATGGTGGCCAGCCCGCCCTTCTCTTCATGGAAGGCGATGAGTCGGCTTATGTCGATGTCCGTGATTATGTCCCCGTTGATCACGGCGAATGGCTCCCCCCCGAGTAGCTTCTCCGCGTTCTTTATCCCCCCTCCCTTCCCGAGGGGCCGCTGCTCCCGTGAAACGAGGATGTCCATGCCGTACTTGGATGGGCCGAGATAGTCAGCGATTTTATCAGCCATGTAGTGGACCGAGACGATGACTGTGTCCACCCCTGCCTGGGCGAGGCTCTGCAACGTGTAGTCGATGATGGGCTTGTTCGCCACCGGGAAGAGCGGCTTTGGCCGGCTGCAGCTCAGGGGCCTGAGCCTCGTGCCGAAGCCTCCGGCTAGGACTAGGGCTTTCAAAATCGTTCCGCCGGTATTGAAGTCCGGATCGGGGTTAAGAAGCTTTCCGGCCCGTTACCTGAATTATATGAGGAACCCCAGCTCCTCGCTTACCCGTCCGTTGCTGAGCTTCTCGTATCGCTCGATGCTGCCCACGTCGTACCAGTAGGCCTTCGTGATGTAGGCGGCGACCTTGTCCTTCCTGTCCACGAGGTACTGGATGACGTCGCCCATGAGGTCGAAGCTCTCGAACATGCCTTGGCTGTAGAGCTCCTCCATTTCCTTGAGCACGGAGCCGTCCAGTATCAGTATGCCTATGCTTACGGCTCGTTTGAGGTGCGGCTTCTCCGTGAAGCTCGTGATCAGGTCTCCCTCGAGCTCGGCCACGCCCACGTTCACCTGGAAGTCTGGGGCGAGGGCGACGGTGACCTTGGCCCCCATGTCCTCGTGGAACATGACCATCTCGCGGATGTTGATGTTGCTCACGATGTCCCCGTAGTATATGACCAGGGTGTCCTTGTCGGTCAGGGCTCCCTTCCTGTAGGCGTTCAGCGTGGCTCCAGCGCTGCCGACCATGTCCGGGGTGTCCCGCATGTAGTTTATCTTCACGCCGAACCGTTCACCGTTGTCGAAGTAGTTCTTTATCTGCTGGTGCTTATAGCCCACGAGAAGAAGCAGGTCCTTTATGCCGTGGTAGCCGTATAGCCGCACCACGTACTCCAGTATGGGTTTCTGCTGGTCTCCGATGGGGATCATGCACTTCTGGAAGTAGTTGGATATGGGGCGGAACCTGGTGCCCACGCCCCCCGCCATTATTATGCCTTTCACGACCAAGTTACTCATCCCTTGAAGCCATGAGAACCAGCCCTACCAGCGCCAGCGCGACGCCGAGGGGCTTGAACAGCCAGGGGTTCACCTCCCCCATCTCCGTGCCGGCCGTGTTCAGGTAGAGTAGGGCTCCTGTCGCGAGGAAGAGGAAGCCCGCGAGCGCCGCCGCGAGCCCCTTGACGCTTAGGCTGATTCTACGCTCCAATGTGATCATGACTGAATGTCGTGACGGGTAAAAAAAGGATTAGCTTCCCAGCTTCGCTGGGAGGTACTCGTCCACGATGTATGTGAGGCCGTACCGGCTGAATGCCTCGAGTTCGGCCTTCTGCTCGAGTTCCAGGAACACGTCAAGCTCCCTCTGCCATATGCCGCCCGTGTACCGGGGGTCGTCCTTGAGCTCGTGGAGGCGCTTGTGGTCGAACTCGCTGAGGGGCTCGGTGGGCAGCTTGTAGTCGATTATGTCTGTGCCCCAGACGCCTATCCACTCGGCGTCTGGGGTCGTGAGCCCCCTGAGGTGGGCGGCGTTGGCGCTGCCGCTTATGATGACCATGGCGATGTGTATGCCCCACGGGTCGCCGTCCGTGAATATGTAGACGGGGAGCCCGTGATCGTGGTTGAGCCTGTTTATGATGCCCCTGGTGGCCCTGGGGCTCTGCCCCGCGGTGTGTATGAGTATGGCGTTGAACTTGTCGTGGGCACGCTCCTCCACCAGCCTGGTGAACATGGCGCCCTTCTCTATCACCAGCACCTTGTCGGCCGACGTCTCCACGAACTCGCTGCTGGTGACGGCGGGTCCTATCATGACGCCGTCCGGGTGGTCGGTGAGGTTGGTGCGCCGCCCCTCGTACCCAGGCACCGTGTACTCGATGGTGAGGTCGCCGAAGATGGCGGATCGCTCCTCCGGGAAGATGTGGAAGTCCTCACGGGCCCTGTTCAGCGCCACCTCCATGTCGGTGATGATGTTGTCGCTCTCCTGCTGGTTGTTGTACTCGATGTCCCGCTGACCCCTGGCGGAGTAGTAGACCTCCCTGAGGGTGCTGGTCTTGCGCTGCCTCACAAGCTCCTTGGCGAACCACGCCGTCCAGATGAGCTGGGTGAAGGGCCTCATGTGGCGGATGTTGCGGCTGTGCCGCCTTATCATCCTGGGGCCCAGCACGTACTGCCGCTCCTCCGGGTCGTACATTATGTTGTCCGTGGACCTGCTCTGCATGTGTATCCACGGGAACTCCTGGTTGGCGATCTGCTCATATATCAGGTTCCCTAGGCCGGTGAGGCTCTGCTCCATGGCCTCACGGCGGCGCTCGGCTTCACTCCGACGCGTCTTCGACAATCTCCGGCACCTCCTCCAGCTTCTTCTCCACCTCAGGTATATCCGTGCTCACGATTCTCAGCAACGGCTCTATGTCTGGCACCTCCTTCCCGGCGAGCTTCGCGGAGAACTCGGCGATGACTGGCAGGTACTTGCTGAAGATGTTCAGCCTCCTGTGCTCGCGGGCTATCCTGTACCTGCGGTTGAAGTATCTTCTCACGCCCCTGGATGCCTCCCTTATGGCGTTGGTTACCTCCCTCTCCACCTCGGGCTGGTCGGCCATGTACTCCTTGCCGACGCTCTTGTACGGTATCTTGGTGCTGCAGACGTGCACCGCTATGACGAGCGGTGTGTCGCTCTCCACCTTGTAGGTCTTCCAGTTGATGTTCTTGTTCGCGGCCTTCCAGACTACGCCGCTGCTCTCGTCGAAGAGGAGCGGTATCCTGTTGGCGAACCTGTATATGGTTATCCCTGGGCCGTGGGTCTTACGCACCGTGCGGCCCGTTGCGACGGCGGCCTCCACTATGAACGGGAACCCGAGGTACGTGCTCGGTCTCCGGGTCACCACCTTGATGTAGTCGTTCTCACCAAGGGTGAGCTCCTTCCTTATGCCCGTCTCCAGCAGCTCCTCGCCTATGGGGCTGAGGCAGCTTGAGTCGGGGCGCTTGAAGCCCGAGTACTCGCGGGTGGCCCGGACCAGCTTCACTATGTCCTCCGGGCTCAGGGTCTTCGGCTTGACCTTGCCGCTGATGCCTGCGAGGTCCAGGAACTTCTCGGAGGTGATGGAGCCGACCCCCTGAAAGTGCTCCATCATGAAGTTTTTCATGTTCCTGGTCTTGGTCTCGGCGATGAGCCTCCTGACGGTCTCCACGTCGACGCCGTGGGGGTGGGGCTTCACCGACTCGGGTAGTGGCGGCAGCTTCTCAGTGCCCCGCTCGAACTTGTAAAGCCTCCCCCGCGGGTCCACGTAGGTGATGTCGGCGTAGGGGTTCACCATGGCGGTCTGCTTCAGGTACTCTATGAGCCTATACATTATTCGGCTGTAGTCGCCCTCCATCTGCAGCTCCAGGGCGGTGCCGCGCCACTTGGACGGGTTCTGCTTGATGTTGTGCTTGAGTATGCTGGCGCGGTTGTTCTGGATGTCGATCATCATGGTGAACTCATGGATCTCGCCGCCTGTGCTGCTTATGACCTGAACAGGCTTGTGGGTGGTGATCTGGCCGTAGAGCACGGCCATGGTGCCGCCTAGGCCGAAGGTGCCCCGGGCCTGCTTGAGGGTGTACTTGCTGCCGTAGAAGACTTGGCAGAACGTCTGTGGGATGTGGTCCGAGGGTACACCGGTCCCGTTGTCCTCTATCCGCAGCTTATAGAACTTGGTCTCCGTGTCCCGGTCATCGCCCATCTCGGTTATCCTGAGATAGACGTCCGGCGGCACCCGCTGGGCCTCGCACGCGTCCATGCTGTTCTCCAGCAGCTCCCTTACGGCGGTGTACGTCGCCCTACTCGGGTTGCTGAAGCCCGCGATCTCCCTGTTCCTGTAGAAAAAGTCCGCCGGGCTTATGGACTGGTACTCCGTCTGCGACACTAGCTTCCATCCCTCCTGCGCGGGGGCTCGTACCAGAGCTCTCCCTTCTGTTTCTTCATCTTGCGTCTATACGCATATAGGTGATTCCACACCGTCTTATGGAATGCGCCTTCTATGAGCATCTCCACGGCCTCCTTGGCCACGGGCAGCATCTCGTAGCTGCCTATCAAGGCGACGGTGCTGCCGTAGACGCTTATGAGGCACTCCGTGAGCTCCTCCAGCAGGGCCCTGCTCTTTCCCCCCCTGCCTATGATCCTGCCCTTGACCCTGCCTAGGGCGTTCTTGCTGGTACCCACGTACTCCTCCAGATCAATGATGAGGAACTCCTGGTCCTCGTTGAGGAGGGTCATGGCCCGCTTGGGGCTGAACCCGCGCCCGATGGCATGGGATATGTTGCGGACGGTGAAGAGAACCGAGACGTCGGTCTGGTCTGGTTGCGGGGTAATCTCGATGTTCCCTGTCTCGCTGTCTATGGTTAGGTTCACCTGGAACGCCGCCTCGATGCGTTTCTTGTTCCTACCGTGGGGCCCTACTAGGACGCCCACCCTGTCTCTAGGTATCCTGATATAGGTCTTCTGTTCCACCGGTTATCCACTCCTTGAGTTCCTCTGGGTCCCTGATCTCGACACCGAGCCGCCTGAAGCAGTAGTTGACGTTCCCTATGTCCCGCTCAACTAGCGACTGCGCCATGGGGTGGATGGTCAGCATCGACTGGCTCACGTCGAATATCACGGGTTTCTCCTCGTGGACCATGATGTTGTACTCGCTGAGGTCGCCGTGGACGAGTCCCGCCTTCTGCCAGAGGAGCTGCATCTCATCCAGAACGAGGCCGTAGAAACCCGTCGGGTCCTCCGGCTCCATCTCTCTCAGCAGCGGATCCGGGACTCCGTCCTCGCCTATGAAGGTCATCACGAGGATGTTGCGTATGAAGTCGATGGGCCTGGGCGAGTTTATCCCTGCTTTCTCGCATAGTTGCAGGTTGCTGAACTCCTTCTGGTTCCAGGTGTAGACGATGCTTCTGGGGCTCTTGCGTATCCGCTTGAACCGGGGGTCGCCCCTGATGTAGTCCATCATCCCCTTGCGGAACTCGGCTGTGTGAGTGTAATATATCTTGACCGCGAGCCCCCTTCCGTCTGGGTGCGTGGCGTAGTATACCCTAGCCTCTTTGCCGGCATTGACTACGCCGTGGAGCTGGTCTATGACGCCTTTTTTGAAGAGCTTGTATACGCCTTGGAGTGTTAGCCTGTCGAATACCTCCTCCATGACGCGGAACTCTTCCTTGTTCTTGTCCTTGAAGAGTGCGTCTTCCTCGTACCTTCTATCTATCCTATCCGAGATTTCGTCGTAGTCTCTTTCGCGGGACAAGGGGTGTTCTCCTATTTGGCTCCCTATTCTATGAGCAGTACGCCCTTCTGACGGAGTTCATCTACTTGGTTGGCGGTGTAGCGGTGGAATATCTCCCCCCGCTCCTCGCTCTGGAAGTCCCAGGGACTCACCAGAACCACGTCGCCTTCCCTGATCCAGGTCCGGCGCTTCATCTTACCCCTTATCCTGCACACCCTGGTGTAGCCGTCCTGGCACTTGACCAGCACCCGGTCGAAGCCCAGCATCTTCTGGACTACCCCGATGACGTCGTTCTCGCTGGGTAAGACTAGTCTCCTGAGGCTCTTCTCGCTCAGTACCTTCTTTTTCCCCATCCACCATCCTCTTAGCGAGAATACATGGACTCGGTGCTTAAAAACTGTGTGTAGACGCCATGCTAGATATCCTTTTTTATGGCTCTTTTCGCCTTATAGGCTGTTTAACACGGTCTTTAGGCTTTACGGAGGAAAATTAGAGGCGTAAAGGGATGCTGTCATTTATCTCGACGCCTCGAAGCGAGACATCTGAGACGTAGGCGTAGGTCTCCACGCCCATGGAGGCGGCGTGCCTCAGCGCCTCCCCGAACACTGGGTCTGTGCCGTCGTTGGGCCTGAACTCGTGGGCGTCGCCTCGCTGGATCACGAACACGGCGGCGGCGCGGCCGCCGTCCAGAGCCTTCACGAGGGTCCTCATGTGGCGTGCTCCCCTCTTGGTGGGTGCGTCTGGGAAGAGGGCCACGCCTTCCTCTACCAGCGTGCAGGACTTGGTCTCCACCATCACTTGTTCTTCGCCGTCCGAGAGCACGAGGTCGAGCCTAGAATCGTGGAACACCGGTTCAGTCCTCTCAACAGTGTAGCCCCCGAACTCTCTTAGGCGCCCGGCGTCTACGGCCTCCGCGACCAGCGTATTGGGGAGCCTAGAGTCCACGCTCACCATGACGCCCCCGTAGTCCACGAGCACCATGTCGTACCGGGTCTTCCTGTGCTCGCCACTCTTCTCAAGCAGGTAGACACTGGCGCCGGGCACCATCAACTCGTGCATCCTCCCCGGGTTGGGTATGAAGCACATCTCCGCGGAGCCTTGCACCTCTACAACTCCCAAGAACCTGTTGGGCCTGTCCACGAGTCTGGCCTCCAAGGGCCGAGAAGGGTACCTCATCCTACTCTCAGCAACTGGTTAATCTCGTCCATGAGCTCCTGGCTGCTAGCCGCCGCCAGCTCGAAACAGGTATCCCTCGTCAACGGGAAGTCGCCGAAGGTCTCGCCGTTCACCTGGTAGACTCCGCCGGCTTCACGCAGTATGAGGAGCCCCGCAGAGGCGTCCGTGGCCCTTAGAATACCCCTGAAATCCAGGTGGGCGTCGAGGACCCCAGCGGCCACGTGGCAGAGGCTCACGGCGCTACAGCCTTCGGCCCTGATGTGACCGCTCTCCCGTATGAGAGGCGTCATGAAGTCGAGGCGAGGGACCTTGCTCAAGTCCATGGATACTAGGGCGTCCCTGTACTTGGTGGGCGCTGCGGCTTGGAGGGGCCAGCCGTCCTGCATGGCGCCTTTTCCCTTCTCCGCGAAGTAGGTTTCCCCTGTGTAGAGGTTGACGACGATGCCCGCGAACACGCCGCCCTGGGTTCCCGTCTCGCTGACGCTGATGCTGGTCACCGCCGGCTGCAGCCCCCGGGCCAGGTTTGTGGTGCCGTCCACCGGGTCCGCGACGATGAAGTAGTCTCCACCGCCGAACACATGGTCCCCCTCTTCGCTCACCAGGTTGGCGGACACCCTGTTCTCGGTGAGGGTCTCCACTATGGCTTCCTGGGCCTCGTCGTCGAGGAGCCTCTTGAAATCGTCAACCGGCATCGAGTGGCGCCTGGGGATGGATGAGTGCACCTTGTCCTGTATGTTGTCTACTAGTTCTTGTAGAATGGTCTTCCAGTCTGGGGTCTCGGTCATACCTCACCACTGTATGTAGTTTACGTATTGGTCGGTTAACCGAGACAAATAACCTGCGGTCAAAGAAAAATGGGGTTTACTCTTGCCACTGGTAGTTGCTGAACTCTATCGCGTGGAGCACCCGCTGCGCCGGGAAGTCCTCGTCGCTGCACTGGAAAGTGTACATGACGAAGCCGTCGAAGCTGAAGAAGTGCATCCTGCCCCGATGATACATTATCCGGGGCTTCGCGATGTCCACCAGCTCCAGGAACTCCTCGCGCTCGAACTTCACCCGGTAGCTGCTCGCGCTAATCGCAGCGGCAGCCACCGCTCCACCTGCGTACGCCAACTCTGTCTCTCACCTCCCTTTCTTCTCGTCGTCGAAGCTAAAAATCTCCTCGATGGGCTTGTCAAACACCCTCGCTATGTTCCAGGCCAGCCGTAGGCTGGGATTATATTTACCCTTCTCCAAGAAGAGTATGGTCTGACGGGTGACGTCAACAAGGTCGGCCAGCTGCTCCTGTGTCAACCCCTTCTCCCCCCTTAGCTCACGTATCCTGGTCTCCACGTCTACTCACCCTTGAAATAGGCGTGATAGACCCAGCTCCCGGCGAACACCGCGTAGCTCATCCAGAGCAGGGGCAGCAGGGGGTTCGTGTCCAGGTAGGTCATGAGCTCGGGGTAGGCGAGCCACATGGCCTCATCCATGAAGCCCACGACGCTCATGGCCGCCACAAGCACCACGAAGGCGTTCCTCGCAGCCTTGCTGAATATGCTGCCCAGCCTCTCGTCGTAGAGGGTTCCGAAGCTGAGGCCCACGCTGAACACGAGCCCTATGCCTCCCCCGACGCCGGAAAGGTAGTCCCCGGAGAAGCTGCTGTACATGAGGGCCCCCAGTATCACGGTGGCGCTCAGGCTCCATGACGCGAGGCGCATGGTCTTCTTCTGCTCGGGGGTCTCGGGCTGGGGGTTGCCGTACTTGGCTATCCCATATACTATACCGGCCATGTACCCAACGAAGGCTCCCAGGGGGAGTCTCCCGAGGACGAAGCCGACCACGGCACCTATGACCGTGCCTAGCCCTATGAGGGTCCATCTTTTTCTCCTTGTCTCAGGGTCTTCAAACATCGCTCTCCATCTCCATGTAAACTATTTCTAACGTTAGAAATACTTAACGTAATATCTTTTTAACATTTCGGTGAACCGATGCTTAGACTCCCTGATAGATCATGGAATCACACGATATTCAGGAAAAAACAGGTAAAACCCGGCCACGAACAACACAAATACTCTACTATGCCACCCGGCCTCCCCTGTAGACGCCCCAGAAATGCCTCACCTCCATGTCCTCGGGGCTGTCGGTGCCGTGGCTGCCCTTACCGGAAACAGGGTCAACGTGGGTGCCATGGTCAGGCAGGAACGCCAACAGCCTGTTGCTGTCGCCACAGCTCTCGTCGAACGCCTCGGCTAGCCTCTCGAAGGTCCTCAGATGCCCCCTGAAAGCCTCCAAGGACTCGGGGCTCGTGGGGGTCGAGCCGTGCATGGCGTCGTCGTAACCCTGATGGTAAGCCAGGACGAGGTCGTAGACATCCTCCTTCAACAGCCCAAGCACCCTCTCCTCGACCTCCGGGTCGTACTCCTCGGAGTAGTAGTCGATGGGGCGTCCGCGGAAGATGAGGTCGATGCTACTATCCTTAACCGCAACAATAGCTACCTTCTTACCAGCCCTCGTGAGGGCGTCGAACAACGTGTCGCACTCCAGCACAGGCTTCTCGTACCTCGTTATGCCATGTCCCTCTGGTTTCAGCCCCGTGAACATGCTGCCGTAGCAGACTGGGGTATAGCTGGGTGTCATGGAATGAACCTGCACCTCGATGGGTGCCGCCTTAATGACGCCCCTAAACTCGTCTCTATGCATTTGGTAGAGCCACTCGCCAATGGCGTCTGGGGCGTAGAGAAGCGCCTTCTCCACAGGCTCTCCGCCCAGGCCCTCTTCCATATACTTTAGGAGTTCGGCTATGGGCTCCGCTGTGGAGCCCCGGGGAGGCTGCACATCCATGAGGCCGCATACAGTGGGCGCCACCGAGTCGATCCCGTACATGCATCATAATCTGACGAGGCGGGTTTAACGTTTATCCGATCAAGACTAAAAAAAGGTGGTTAGTACACCCAGGCGTCCACGAACGTTCCGGCCACTATGGGTTCCTCGACGTACCAAGCCGCCTCCATAGTCGCCTCGTCCAGGAGCTGCTCCGCCTCGTGCTCGTATAGCAGGAACTTGACGTCGTAGTAGTTACCCACCATTCCCTCGGTGACCTCTAGGCACCCCATCTCCATGAGTTGGTACTGGTCCGGCCCAAGCCAGACATCCTCCACACACACAGTCTCCCACTCGCCCTCGCCGTGGAGGCTCCACTTGACGATAATAATGTACCCCGTCTCGGTGTTGCCGGTGTTCTTCACCTTGACCTTGAAGTTGACGACGTCGCCGACCTCCTTGGTCAGTCCCCCCTCGGTGGCGTAGGCCATGGGAGCCAGGCTGCCCCTCTTTATCTGAGCTGCGTCAAGCAACGAGTCACCGAACGCGACGCTGAGAGTCAACGCGAGCAGCACCACAGTGACGAATATTGGGGCCATCCCTCTTCTTCTTACCATACCGTTCACCAGATTTGCGTCATACCGTCTCTGGAACTGGTTTTAATGATTATGAAAAGGGGAAACAAATCTCATGTAACTATCATGGTAACCGTAGGCCGCTCTGTACCACGTATACCTAGCGCATGTATGGATTAAGTGAAAAAAACATAGAAAAAGAAGGGTGGGGTTACGCGAACAGGTAGACTATGTACACGCTCACGGAAACCGTCAGCTCGCCGCTCAATATCGGGGTCGGCGCGGAGCCCATAGCGTAGTCAGCCTCAGCAACAGCCTGGTAGGTTCTGGCGGGCGAATAGCTGCTCTCCGTGACCGACTGGACGCCGGTGATGGTGAGCCCGAGGGTCTCGGTGATGACGTCAGCCTTCGCCTGGGCGTCTTCCAGCGCCGCCACGTAGGCGTTCATCTTCAGCTCTTCACGCTTCGCGTCGCTGAGCTCGAAGCTTATGCTGTCTATCCTGTTGGCGCCAACGGCACCAGCCGCGTCGATGATGGAGCCCACGTCGTCAAGGTTCTTCACCGTCACTCTGACCATGTTTGTAACCGTGTATCCCCTGAAGACGCGTCCTGACTCCGTCCAGTCGTACTGGGCGTAGACGCTGTACTGTGAAGTGACGATGTCGTCCTCCGAGACACCGAGAGCCTCGACGGCCTCGATCACCGCAGCCATCTTGGCCGCGTTCTCGCTGATGGCGTCGGCGGCGGACTCGTCCGTCACCTCGACGCCCATGCTCATGCTCGCCTGGTCGGCCTGCGCCGAGGCGCTGCCCGATCCCGCCAGGCTTATGCTCTTCGCCTGGGCATCGTCGCCAGCGTAGGTGAAGGCCTCGAAGCCCATGCTTGTGCCGACGCCACCGGGGAACCTGAAGTCAGGTGTCCCATCGTTTATTTCCGTCGGCTCGACCACGCCGGGCCTGTACGCTATTATGGCTCCCGCCAGTATGATGCTTAGGCATATGGCGGTCACCGCGTAGAGTTGTTGTGACTTGTTCATTTCAGGTCGAGCATCAAGAAGAGCCGGGAGTTAATATACCCATCAAATAGAACAGGTGTTCAACAACGTAGAACAGGGCTAGAGGCCGCGGTACTGGGTGTAGTTCTCGAGTATCTCCCGGGCCCTGGGCTTCTGTTTCTCGGGTATCCACTGGTCGTCGTTCACCACCCCCTCGTGGTGGCCGAGCCTGTGCTTGAGCCAGTAGTAGTCCTCCAGCAGCAGCGCGTAGTCCAGCTCGAACTCCACGGCGTTGAGGTGAGCCTCGTATATCTTCTCCTTGGAAGCCTCCATGAGGGTCCTTGACACTATCTCGACTCCCAGCCTCTTGAGCTCGCTTATCTCGTAAGCCTCGTGGAGCAGAAGGTACTCGTTGCCGATGACGTCGAGCAGCGTGATCTTGTCACCCGTGAAGGTCTCGCCCGTCATGTAGTCGTAGAGCTCTCTCGGGGTGCACTTGTTCAGCTGGTACTCAAGCTCTTCCAGGAGCTCGTAGACCTGGCCGAGACGGTACTCGATGTTCTCTTTCACTTCGTCGAAGCTCGGGCTACCCATACTGGATAAACCGGTGGTTCAAGGTTTAAATTTCTCCCCTTTCGGCTACCTCCGGGGCGTGGGTATGTGCCAGTCGTAGCCTCTCTCGGTGGTAACGTACTCGGGCCACGGCAAGTCGATGGGCGGGTCCCACTCCGGGTCGAGCTGAGGAGGCTCGTACTCGGTTGATATGCGTTTCTTCCACTCGTCCCTGCACTCCTTAAGCCTACCGGGCTCGGTGAACAGGTCCAGCATGGTGCCTCCGACGGCCTTGGCCGCCGTGTAGATGGTGCGGTCGATGGGCCCCTTCATTCCGCCCAGCGCCACGTGCGTCCAACCGGGAAGCCCCTCCTCCGGCACAGACAGCCTGGGCCTGTAGACCTGTACCCAGACCGCGGGGCAGTGCCACATGAACTCGACGTAGTCGTCGCTGCCGAACTTCTTCTGGTGGCTCGGGATGACGCTGCGCCACATGCGCTCCCACTCCAAGGGCGGCGTGAGTTCCTCGGTGTACGGCTCCTCCTGGGGCTGGTAGCCAAGGTTCTCAAGTATCTCGTTGGCCTTACGCCTGTCGTCTTCGGTGAACCTAGGCGGCCCTACCAGCTTTAGGTTCTCGTATGCCAGATCCGCTAGGGCTTTATTGAAGAGGCCGGTGCGCTGCTTGGTCACCCACCTGACGGTGAGCCTGCAGCCCGTGACCTCTGCTACGTGCTCCGCGTTGCTGAACAGCACCTTGGCTATCTGCTCCTGCTGGACTAGGCTTGGGCTCCTGAACGCGTACTGTATGATACCGACACGGGGAGGCATGTTGTCTGCGGTGGCCTGGCCGGCGGCCATCACCGCCTCGTTGATGGTCCAGAGGCCCGTGCGTGGCAGCATGGCCTCCTTGGTGTACTTGGTGGTGGTATACATCAGCGCGACGGCGTCCAGAGCTCCTGGACAACGAGCGTTCCTGGGCAGGTCGTCTGCTTGGGCGATCCACTTCTCCGGCTCGACGCACTCGAACACGAACGCCGCGTTCCAGTAGCTGCCCCACTGGGTCTCGTACATGACAGTCGTGGCCTGCCTGGGGTGCCAGCCCACCATGGCGTCTAGGCCGTCGAAGAGGCCCTTGGCGGCGAACCAGCTCTTGGCGCACACCTTCTCGGCTGGGGTCCCATAGACCTTGACGGTGCCCTCCAATCCGTACGCCTCCATGGCGTGCCTCACAGCGGCGGCACCGGCCAGGGCCCCGGTGCCCAGGGCGCTGTGGGGGTCTGTGTGCCCCGCCCTGTAAGGATTCTCGGCGGACCTGTAGGGCACAGCGTCCTGCCATCTCCCCGGAACGGCGTCGTACTCTGTGTAGGTGCTGATGACCGGCTCGCCCTCGCCCCACGTTGCCAAGTAGGCGGTGGGCATCCCAGCGACGCCCACCTCAACCTCGAAGCCCTCCTCTCGGTGGAACTCGGCGAAGGCCTTCACCGACCTGTACTCTCTGAAGCTGGACTCGGCGTAGTTCCATATCAGCTGGTGGAACTCGCTCAGGCGTTCAGCGTTGTCGTCTATCCACTTGAAGGCCGTCTTCTTTGGCTCTGTAAGCCTCGTCAACGTGGTTCACATCGTCTACGACGCCGAAGTGCTATAAAACATGTAGAGGATTAGAGTACAGGGAGATAAATTTGTATGATCTAGTTGTTAGAGGTGGAAAGGTTTTCACCGGCGCCGGGAACCCCTGGTTCAAGGCCGATGTAGGCGTAAAGGAGGGTAGGATCGTCGAGGTCGGCAGGATACCGGGCGACGCGGAGGAGGCCATCGACGCCGGGGGCCTCGCCGTCGCGCCTGGGTTCATCGACCTACACGACCACAGCGACTACACCATCATGGTGAACCGGGAGGCGGACAGCAAGGTCCACATGGGGGTGA
>Ga0315532_1000713_pt1 | contig 26292 bp, 23 predicted proteins | sample SalMarWE160370MG_FD_203082 | JGI IMG/M metagenome (GOLD analysis project Ga0315532, IMG submission 203082) | Salt marsh sediment microbial communities from the Plum Island Ecosystem LTER, Massachusetts, United States - Salt Marsh Sediment WE1603-70 ...
CCTTGGAAGCAGTCATGACTCGCCTGCACGCCGGAGCCAAGTTCAGCAACTATGTCTATGGTGTATCCAGTGGTCTCCACGGCGTTGGTGCTTCGGTAGTAAATGCCTTATCCTCCTGGCTTAAAGCTGAGGTTAAACGCCAAGGAAAAATCTACCGCCACGAATATCACCAAGGGATTCCCCAAGGCGACATAGAAACTGCTGGCGACGCCCAAGACACAGGCACTTCAATTACCTACCTTGCTGATAAGGAAATCTTCGAGAGCATTGACTATGATTTCGACCTGGCCTGCCAGCGATTAAGGGAACTAGCTTACCTGAATAAAGGGGTAGAAATAGCTCTTAAAGACGAGAGAAACAATCAAGAGAAAGCGTTCTACTTCGATGGGGGAATAGCCAGTTTTATTCGCCGCCTCAATAGAAATAGAGATGTTATTCATCCCTACCCTATTTATATCTCCACTATGGTAGATAGCACTATAATAGAAGCAGCTCTACAATATAACGATAGCTTCACCGAATCCACTCTCTCCTTCGCCAACTGTGTCAATACCAGAGACGGAGGCAGCCACCTTACCGGCTTCCGCTCAGCATTAACCCGAGTTTTCAATGATTATGCCCGGAGTAGTAAATTTTTAAAGGATACTGACCCCAACTTAAGCGGGGAAGATGTGCGTGAAGGGGCAGTGGTCATCATCAGTGTAAAACTGCCCCAGCCCCAGTTTGAGGGGCAAACTAAGGCCAGGTTGGGAAATCCCGAGGTAAAAAGTCAGGTTGAATCGGCTGTAGCAAATGGCTTGTCCCTGTACCTCGAGCAACACCCCAACGAAGCAAAGGCAATCATAGAGAAGTGCCTCACCGCCGCCAAAGCCAGAGAGGCAGCACGCAAGGCTCGGGACCTCGTTTTAAAGAAGACTGGATTCGAAACATCAACTCTGCCAGGGAAACTAGCCGATTGTTCAGAGAAAGAGCCAGCAAAATGCGAGCTTTACTTGGTTGAAGGTGACTCAGCCGGCGGCTCAGCTAAACAAGGACGAGACCGCCGTTTTCAAGCTATTCTCCCTCTCAGGGGCAAAATACTTAATGTGGAGAAGGCCAGCAAAGAAAAGATTATAGTACATGAAGAGCTAAGAGCCATTGTCACAGCGTTAAAAGCAAATAGTGATGACCAATTTGATAGCTCCAAACTTCGCTACCACAGAATAATCATCATGACCGATGCCGATGTTGACGGCTCACATATTCGTACTTTGCTCCTCACCTTCTTTTACCGCCATATGACAGAGTTAATTAACCAGGGCTATCTCTACATTGCCCAACCACCCCTTTACCGCATCAAGTCCGGTAAAAAGGAGTTCTGGCTTTACTCTGACCAGGAAAAGGAAGAAAGGCTTAAAGGACTAAGAGAAGACAAAATAGATATTCAGAGATATAAAGGGCTGGGGGAGATGACTCCCGTACAACTATGGGAGACAACCATGAACCCCGCTAACAGGACCCTGCTCAAAGTAGAGGTAGAGGATGCCATAGCCGCAGACCAGACTTTTCATATGCTAATGGGTGACGAAGTTCCGCCCCGCAAAAGATTCATCCAGGCCCATGCTCAGAATGTGAGAAACCTGGATATTTAGCCGTTGGGCTCCCTGGACCCGAGGGGGTGTGTGATATGGGGAGAATTCGCCAGGGAATCTCGATAATAGCAATAAATAATGGGATATGCGGCCCAACGCCGTGCGGCGGTTGAGCTTGATTGTTGGGTAACCTCAGACAAAATGGGCGATAAGTTCACAAAATCCAACTTCCTTAAAATTAGTCAAGAGGTTCTTGAATTCCAATTGAAATCTCTTTACCCACTGCATGTACAAGGAGACCCGGCTCGAATTAATTTGCTCTTCCTTAATCACGACAGCAATTTCTCAACATTCCTCACAGTGAGGTATCTGGTTGAGCATGAGAGGGTAACCGACATCTACACCCTGTCCCGTTCGCTGTTTGAAAGTATTGTGTCAATGGGCCTGCTGACCAAGTCGCTGGTCTCGAACGACTTGTATCGCTACCAAAACTATCAATTCATAGAAATATACAAAACTTACTCTCACCTAGAGAAACTTGGACTTGCACACCTCAGCGGCATCGCCTCCTCCGAAATCGCCCTTGTAAAAGCTAAGCGAGATGAATATGTAAGGAGATATGGGAAGAACCTCTCTACATGGACCGGCAAATCATTAGAACAAAATGTGAAACTGCTAGATGAGAACTTTCCTCCAACGTGTAATGAAGAACACTTCTATGAATATTTGTATTGCCAAGTTTATCGCAAAGGATCAACTTCAACTCATTCGAGCTTTCTTGGTCTTAAAAAGGGAGTAGAAATTGAACAAGTAACCATTCCTGGTTCTTGTGTCGCACGTCGGTTCAAAGCAAATGAAGCGCACCTCATATTCTCTTGTTTTCACTCCCTGCTAGTTTTCCTAAGTTCCGTCAGATTCATGGGTCATGCTCTGCAAAAAGCAGAAACTGAAGACTACTTTCATAAGATAGCCAGCTATATTATTCTGGAATAACCGAGAGTATCGTTGTCTAACAACTCACTGCACACCGACCACACGGGGCGGTGGCTGAAGCGCGGCGTTATCTGGCAGATGTCGGATATATCTTTTGTTGTGTTATATATTTTTCTACCTCAGCGGGCACAAGATAACGAATGGGCAGCCCTTCAGCTATACGCTGGCGAATTCCCGAGGAGCTAATCCCAATTACAGGCATATCAAGCTGAATAACCTTGTCCAGTAGTCCAGGTATCGATGTTTCTAAGTGCTTCAAATCTTTTGAGCCTAATCTAGGGGCAACCACCAGCCTGCATAATTGAACTAATTTTTTCGGTTCCTTCCACAAAGGCAACTCGGCTAAGGTATCACGCCCAAGGATGAAGAAAAGGCTTGCTTCACTGCCTAGCTGCTTTCGTAGCATTGTCAGAGTATCCACGGTGTAAGAGGGACCGGGGCGCTCTACCTCGAGAGTACAAAGCTTAAAATGGGGGTTGTCCGCTATGGCACGGCGCACCATCTCTACCCTGTGGACTGGCAGAGTAATATTACGGTCTAGCTTACGCCAGGGCTGCCCAGCAGGCACGAAAAGAACCTCGTTAAACCCTAACTTTATTCTTGCTTCCTCAGCGACAACAAGGTGACCTATATGGATAGGGTCGAATGTACCACCAAGAACGCCTATATTCACTTCTTTACTTTCTCGGTTTGGGACGGAATACCGCTATTTGTGCCTGCGAAATTATTTCCTCATCCTGGCTTGCCTGGTCCACCATCTCCATGGCTTTCCTCACAAATTCTAACACAGCCTGGCCACTAACTGCAGAGATGTAAAAGACAGGCAGCCCAAGCCTGGCAAAGTAGCGCTTGACCTGAGGCAAACGAGCTTGAACCTCAGGCAAATCTATCTTATTTACCGCCACGATTTTTGGCTTGTGTGATAAGCCTTTGTATAAGGCTATCTCTTTATCCAACGCGCTGAGGTCATCGATAACGGTCGGCGAACTGCCATCCAATAAGTAAATCAGCAGCCTGGTTCTTTCCGCATGGCGCAAAAACTCATTTCCCAATCCTTTGCCAAGGTGAGCACCTTCAACAAGGCCAGGAATCTCGGCAACAATAAAGTCTCTATTATCGTCTGGCATAACCCCTAAAATTGGCTGGCGGGTGGTAAAGGGGTAATCGGCAATTTCGGGTTTGGCTTTCGATATCGCCGCTAATAAGGTGGATTTCCCCGAGTTTGGATGACCAACAATACAGATATCGGTAATAAGTTTTAGCTCGAGAACAATATGCCGCTCTTCTCCTGATTTACCCTTGCTAGCTATCTCAGGAGCTTGATTTACCGCTGTAGCAAAACGAGCATTACCCAGCCCTCCCCGGCCCCCCTTAGCCACTAAAACCTTGTGCCCGGGGGTACTCAAGTCTGCCAAAAGTATCTTCTCCCCCGAATCAGCTTTAGTGAAAACCATTGTCCCTACGGGCACTGAAATAGCTAAATCCTCCCCTTTCTTGCCACGCTTCCGCCAACCGCTTCCTCGACGACCATTGCCAGCTACAAATTCCTTCTTCCTCCTCATCAGGCCCAAATCAACCATGTTGGGACTAGCCATAACAACCACACTCCCGCCATCCCCACCATCTCCACCATCCGGACCACCAAAAGGAACATACTTCTCCCTCCGAAAGCTGACACAGCCATCCCCACCACATCCACCCTCAACTATAATCTCCCTCTTATATATCATAAGTTAATAACCTAACATAAGCTTAGTTATATTAATAGATAAGTACTAATTATTATAAACAATGTTGTTGCGAGGCGAGTAAACAGTGAGGGAGATCAGAGCTCAGAGGGCAGTGGGGGCGGGATAAGTAACAATTTATCCACAAATTATTAGTAATTCTATACAGTTTGGTATGTCTCTTTATAACCTTTCTGTGAGTTAATTTCCGCTTTGATTTCCGCAATTTGGTTAGTAAGGGTAGGATTAATGCTCAATTCGCTAGCTATTTTTTCGTAGCCATGAAGAATTGTGGCATGGTTTCTGCCACCTAATTCCTTGCCGATTTCGGTTAGAGAACAGTTGTGTCCTTCGCGCATAAGATAGATGGCCACGTGTCGTGCCAATGTAGTTTTTCTATCTCTTTTCTTGTTAATTAGCTCTTCTGCTGAAAGGCTGAAATGGTCTGCTACTACCTGTAAGAGCAGCTTTATGTCTTGTTTACGGGTCGTGCTTGTTAATAACTTGTTGACTGTTTCGGGAGTGATCTTGGTTCCACTTAATTTAGCCTGGGCAGTGAGATATACCAAAGCACCTTCAAGCTGGCGGACATTCTCGCACACTTTCTCCGCGACAATGTGCAGCACCCCTTCCAGTTCTGAGGTCATCGTTGTTTCTGCTTTAGCCTGTAAGATATTCAGGCGCGTTTCAAAGTCGGGTGGTTGTATGTCAACAACAAGGCCCCCTTCAAGGCGTGATTTTAGCTTGCTGCTAAGTGGGTGCATGTCCTTGGGAGCACGGTCAGTGGTGATGACAATTTGATGGTTATTGCTGTACAACTCGTTGAAGGTGTGGAAGAAACATTGTAAGGTTTGTTTCTTGTCGATCAGGAAGTGAACGTCGTCAAATAGAAGGATATGGATACTTCTGAATTTACTGCGGAACTTGTCAACTTGGTTTTCTCGCACAGCTAATACAAATTCATTGGCGAATTGTTCTCCGGTAATATAGGCCGCTTGCAGCCCATTGTTTGTCGTTAACTGCCCGATAGCATGTAGTAGGTGAGTCTTACCTTGCCCGGTGCTGCTGTGAATGAAAAGAGGGTTATAACTGCTTCCTGGATTTTCAGCTACTTCTACAGCAGCAGCATAAGCTAAACGGTTAGAATCGCTGACAACAAAGTTATCAAAGGTATACCTTGGATTGAATCTATACTGTGTAGCTTTGCTGCTTGTCCCGCCGTCGGTTTGCTTGGCCAGAGGGCTAGCTGATAATTGTTCGCGATTGTGGACCACGAATTGGACGTCGACATCCTTACCCATAATAGCAACTAAGGTCTTCCTTACCAGAGGATAAAGGCGCCTGGATAGCCATTCAGCGACAAAAATGTTAGGGACACTGACGACAAAGGTATTATCTTGGCAGCTTAGACCCTGGCTATTGCTAAGCCAGGTAGTATAATTTGCCTTGCTGACCTGAATTTGAAGCTTGCCTAGGGCGCTCTCCCAAATCTCTTTAGCTGGTTCCAATCTATCCCCAATCCCAGCAATGCGCAACCACAAAGATAGCTGAAAGGAGTATTAAGGCGCGATTAAGATTATAGGATATCAAATTTTCTCAAACCTTCGCTAGGCAATGTTTGACATAATTAAAAAATTAATTAAAAATAGGTTTGCTATGAAGGTGCGTACCGTTTTTATGGGCACTCCGCAATTTGCTGTGACCATATTGGAGTCTTTGCTCCAGGGTTCCTACCAGGTGCTTGCTGTGTATACTCAGCCCGATAAGCCGGCTGGCAGGGGGCGCCCGGTTGTTTTCCCTCCGGTGAAAAAGCTGGCTCTGGAGCGACAAATACCAGTTATTCAACCCGAGACTTTTAAATCAAGCGAGGTGGTGGAGAAGCTGGCCAGCTTTCAGCCCGAGCTAATCATTGTGGCAGCCTTCGGTGCTATTCTTCCCCCAGAAGTGCTTTCCTTGCCCAAATTTGCCTGTCTTAACATTCATCCCTCATTATTGCCACGGCACCGAGGCCCGTCTCCGGTCGCTAATACCATTCTCTGCGGAGATGAACTTACTGGTGTTACCATAATGCTAATGGACACTGGACTGGATACCGGGCCGATTTTAGCTCAGGAGAAAGCGGGGATTTCCTTTATGAATACCACCGGCTCGCTTAGCTCCACGCTGGCTGATGTAGGAGCCAAGCTTTTGCTGGAGACCTTGCCCAAATGGCTCGGGGGCGAACTTAGACCACAAGCTCAAGACGAGTCTCAAGCTACTTATAGTAAGTTGATAACTAGTAAAGAAGCCGAGATTGATTGGCATCTTTCAGCGGTTGAGCTATGGCGGAGGGTAAGGGCGTACAATCCCTGGCCAAGCTGCTATACTTGGTGTCGGGGGAAACGACTAAAAATCCATAGAGCTATTCCTTGTGGCGGCGTAGCAGAGGGGGAGATAGGGGAAGTAGTCGCCTTGGCAGAGCCACCTGGGGTTGGGGTGATAACCAGGCATGATATTTTAGGGCTTTGCCAGGTTCAGTTAGAAGGAAGGCGCGAAATGTCGATAGATGATTTTGTCCGTGGGAAAAGAGATTTTATTGGTTGCGTTCTGGGACGAAAGTAGCTTCTCTTCCCAGCGTTATTCTGCAAACATCTGCACACAATCTAGCATAATCGCTAAAAGAACATCTGACGTCCGAATTATGCACACTTGCTAAAAGCAGCGTCATGCACCTCGCCTCTGCCAACACTTCCAGCAGGAGGCTGAGGAATGCCCTGCAGGACCCAAGGGACAAAGCTTAAGAAGAGTCAGATTGATTTATGTAAATCTACAGGTAAGAAACAAAGGGTCTAGTCATTACAGGCTGGAGTCCTTCTCCCATCAAGGGAGAGAATTAATATAATGCTTTTACACCTGGGTCTGTGACTCCTTGTCTGGGTCCTGGAGATCTACCTGTGGCGACCAGTTGGGACTTTGCCATGTTACTGATGTAAGAATATCACCCGCCAGTCTGAGAGCAGCAACGGGCTGGAGAATCCTAGGCTGCTATGTAGTAGATGAATACTACGACCGCCTCTATCGCCAACAGCGGAGGCAGTATAAGCTTATATACTTTAGCAAAGCTAGCTTTGAAGTACTCGGTCGATAGTATAAGGCAAAGATGGAGAGGGGAGAGCAGAACCCCCACATATCCACTTATATAGGCCAGCATAAGAGCATAGCTATTAACCTGTGAGCCGAGGGTTATTAAGGGAACCAACAACGGAAGGCTAATGCCGACAAATCCCATGCTAATGCCTGTGGCAAAGCCCATCAGGAAGGGCAGGAACGCCAGGAGGACTGTGGTAGGCATTCCTATGTACTGCATGTCTGAAAAGAGGGTGTAGGCAGCCCCCGCACCTTCTATCGTTGCCTTGAATAGCATTACGGCATATAACAGGAACAGGATTTGGAGATCGGCGCCATATTTCAGTGCAATTTTCAATTCCGGCCATTTAGCTCTTTGTTGACAAGCCAACAGGGCTAGTGCGAGAGGAAAGGCTATCACCGCATCCAGCCCCGCCAGGACTAGTCCCACGATTAAGAGGATCGGCCAAGAAGTCCTCAAAAGGTTATAGACTATACTTTTCTTTGATGTTCTCTCTTCTGTTTCGTATCTCTTGTTCGGCTTAAGCATCCGGTAACTAGAGACGGTTCCGAGTGCGATGACTAAAGCCGTCATAGGCAAAAGTGTCAGTGTTACGGAAGAAAGCTGGACAGACAGTATTACGCTGGTCGTTATGATCGCTGGATATACTGGCAAGGAAGCCTCCCATATGTGTCTGAACCAGTAATTTATGAATGTGACTCGTTCCGGCGTCAGGCTCATTCTGTCCGCTAGATCCCTTAGGGCGGTAGCCGAAACTAGAGCTCCAGCGGGCATGGGAACCAGTCCTATCGTAGCAGGAACAAGGTGCATAGCAAGTCTGGGGCCAAGTCTCTCCATGGTGGCCGCTAGGCTCGTAAGCAAGCCTTTCACCTCCATGAGACGACTTAAGGCTAGCGCACTGGCAACGACTGCCAGCAGTGTCAGAGTCTGGCGGTCTACCAGGGTGTGAAACATATGCTCGGGCAGGGAGCGTGGGGGCAGGAGCAGCAACGAAACGGTAAGACTTCCTGCGAAGATGGCCAGGCTTGGACGGACCTTCAGCCTGATCAGAATTAGAATCCCGGCGATCGATGCCAGCAAAGCCACAGACGGACTCAGCATCTCAGCATGCCTCACTTCTGATCAGGTGGGGACTGTTTGTTAGCACACGAGTCATGCATTGATGTTCAGAGACTTTGCTCATTGGACAGCTGTCTGCCGCAAAAGAGTAGTCGGGACTAAGTATTTCTGGACTGGGTTGCTGCTTGCAGACCACCGACTCAGATTTTGCTGTATGCTTGATGCCAGATTATAAACCGTTGGCTTTCGAATGGCAAAGGCGCTAAGGAGGTATAGCTTCGGCGCGGGCTAACCCGAACACAGAAATACCATGGTCAGGCGTGAAGAGCATACCAGCTCCAGCTCGCGCACACCGACAAATGATGGACAGCACGGCAAACAGGGGCACCGGCACGGTGCTACCGCTGCTCTGAGTATCCACCATAACCGGGCTTGCATACATCGTCGGGCTGATGACTCGAAGTAGCAGAGTTCATCTCCACCTTGCCTAGCGATGAATGTGTCGGCAAAACCCATCTTGGCTTACAGGCAGCGATGAGCCGCGCACAGTCAGCGAAGGCTAATTAGACTGCCATGCACTTGTGAAATCGCTACTTAGTCGAAACCGAACCAGGTAGTGAGGTTTTTTATAGGCTCACGCTCAGTTTCCACTTTGTTGGCAGGAAAGTCCCAGTCAGGGTAGCCAATAGCGAGGGCCAATATTATCCGCTTGGAGTCCGGTATGCGGCCGTATTTTCTTAACACCTCGGGATAGGCTACTCCCTGGTCTTCAATGCAGGTCCCCAGGCCGAAGTGCAGCGCAGTAAGACAGATAGTCTGTATAAAAGCGCCAATGTCGAGCAATGGCCCAGTTTCGCTCAGGCAACGGTCAACAGAGATGATAACCACCGCCGGCGCATCGAAGTAACGAAATCCGCGCTCCATCCATTTTGCCCTTTTCTCCTTGTCCTCCCTAGGTATGTCCATAAGCTGGAAAAGCTGCTTGGCGAGGTCTACCTGGCGTTGGCGATAAATGCTCTCTTTCGGCCAATTCACAACCACGTGCTCGGGACTGGGCGGCGCTCCGGAGTTGAGCAACTCAACGTTGCCCCGTCTTACATTTTCCAGAACATCACCGGTGAGCACGGTTAGCTCCCAGGGCTGGGTGTTCATAGCGGATGGGGCATGGCTCGCCAATTCTAGTATTTGCTCTAAAATCTCTTTAGGCACAGGGTCAGGTTTGTAGGCCCTGATACTCTTGCGCTTTTTCATTGCTTCGATGAGATCCATAAATTTGCTCCTTTCCCGTAATAGTTTAGTTTTTCCAAAAACTTAGCCTACTATTTATCCGCCTTGCATTGTCAAGTATTTTTCGGCTGGATATGGATGTCGTTCAATATATATATGGGACCTCCATTTGAGATTCTTCCATATTATGGGGCAGCAGTTATGGGTTCTGATTCGTAAATCCTTTCCTCGTCCAGCTCTGCCTGAGTGAGAGGAACGTCGGCTTCAATGTCTCTGCCCTCAATTCCTTTAGCCAGGATTTCCTTATAGTATTCATGCTGAATTATTAAGTTCATGATTTCGTTGCTACCGGTCCAGATCATGATAAGTCTGGCTTCCCTGAGCGCCCGTTCCACTGGATAGACGTGAGTATACCCAATGCCGCCGAGAATCTGCATGGCATCATTCACCACTTCCCAATGTGTCTGGGTAGCCAGTTTCTTCACCTCTGACACCAGTCTCCTTTGATAAGCCGGAGTACCTACTACATCATCGATGGTCTTGGCCACGGCGTAGGCCAGAGCGCTGACAGCATCAAGCTTGGTGACGCAGTCGGCTATCTTGAAGCTCACACCTTCAAAATTCCTTATAGTCTGTCCGAAGGCCTTCCGTTTGTTGGCATACCGGGCGGCCAGTTCCAGAATAGCTCTGGAGCCACCCACCCCGCCGCCGAGAAGCCTTTCTGGCACCATCAATTTATAGAATACCTTTGCCCCTTCATTCTCTTTCCCCAGCAGATTCTCCTCTGGTACCGGCACATCGCGGAAGACCAACCTTCCTGTGCCTGTACCACGACAGCCCATCAAGCCGTAGACATGCTTTACCTCCACGCCCATATCTCTCTCGACAATGAAGGCACTGAGCGAGTCGCGGCCGGCACCGGGGTTGGTGACGGCGAATACAAGGAAAAAGTCGGCGCCTTCAGAGCCAACGACAAAGCGCTTCTGTCCGGTAAGGTAATAGTGATTTCCTTTCTTGCGAGCCACGGTGGTGGCACCGAAGAAATCAGAGCCGCCTCTTGGCTCGGTGAGCGCTTCGCCAGCCCATTGTGTGCCGGCGATTAATGGTTTGAGGTACTTCTCTTTTTGAGTCTCGGTCCCAAACACATTTAAGCCTTCTCCAACAATGGAGGTAACTGAGACGAGACAGGCAAATGGCACCCCGAGCTTAATGACCTCCCCCACCGCGATGAGTTCATCCACCCATTTCAAGTCCCTGCCGCCATATTTCTTGGGAAATCTGATGCCTAGCAGGTTTCTCCTGCCAGTTTCCCTGACAAATTCGTAGGGGAACTCGATTTTATCGGCATCCATGTCCAGTATAAGCTGCCGTGGTATGCTTTTGACCAGGTCCTGAACCTCTTGTCTGAACTTTTTGTGCTCTTCAGTTAAAAATACCTCTAACATTGCTTCCTCCTTTTAGCTTTAATACGCGGGTGTTACAACCCCCGACTAACCGGCACAGTCATAGTTTAGTTTTTCCAGAATCCTGGCCACTAGTATAGCACGTATCAAATTATCTAGAAAAAGGGTACTATTTGATGATGGTGGTAGAAGCTATTATGATTTAGTCCGTCTTTAAGTAAGGAGAAGCCATGGTTGAGGCTTCAACAGCGGTTGTCGAGACTACCTCAGGCAAAATCGAAGGTGTTTTCAGGAAGGGTCTATATATTTTCCGTGGCATACCTCATGCGGCAGCGCCAGTAGGCGAGCGCCGCTGGTTGACGCCTGCCACCACAGATATAAAGTAAGGACCTTAGCAAACAAAGGTATCAAAACAATCTCGTTAACACAAGGGCAATTTTGCTACTATTTTTTTCCTTTACAATCTCTGTTACAATAAGGGCATTTTGGCAAACGCCTAGGCTACCATGCCAACCTGCTAAACCACTTCATTTACCAGCGATTTTTTTGCCAGCGTAAGTTATGCTACTATTCTATGAATTCAACGGTAAGATTTCTCAAGGGGAGGAGCAATGATTGTAAAAATGCTAGTGGTCGGTCCTTTTGCCACCAACTGCTACATTGTTGGTTCATCTTCAACTAAACAAGGGATCATTATTGACCCCGGTGCTGAAGCTGAGACTATTTTGAGAACGGTGCAGCAAATGGGATTATCCATATCCTTAATCGTGATAACCCATGCCCATATGGATCATGTTGGTGCTCTTCACTCAGTTAAAGAAAAGACTAATGCCGCGTTTGCCGTTCACGAGGACGAGAAAGGATTTGTACTTTCCGCCCCAATGCGTATGCTAACATCACTCGGTGTTACCCCTTTTAAGTCACCCCCTAAGCCTGATAGGTTACTCAAGGACGGTGACCGCATAGATATAAGCGACTTACACTTTGAAGTCCTCTATACCCCGGGACATAGTTCCGGTGGGATCTCTCTTTCAGGGCATGGAGTAGTCTTTAGCGGTGATACTCTATTCAATTTTGGTATTGGAAGAACTGACTTTCCCGGTTGCAGCCACGAACGTCTGATGAAGAGCATTCGTGAAAAACTTATGGTTTTGCCTGATGAAACCATTGTCTATCCCGGCCACGGCCCCCCCACCACCATCGGCGATGAACGCCGAGGGAATCCTTTCCTCCAGTGATTAAACCTTTTAAACTGGATTTCCTATATCACCCCGAGAGTACAGGGTTTCTATGATAAAATAATTTCAAAAGCCCTTTGTTTGGCCACATTAGACGGGGCTGATTAGAGGAACCCAATGGGTGAAAAGGCAAAGGAGTTACTGAAGCTTAAATCTGATAAGCGGCCGGGGTCGGCCCGGCTGAAACAAATCGTTAGCTGCTTTAACTGGCGCCAGTATTCTCTTCTGATAATCGCCATCGTGTTTCTGGTCATGTCAGCGCTGGCCAGTTCTGGCCCTTCGATTGAGGACCTCCTAGCGGTTGACTATACACCGCTGCCCGGCGATGACTGGGAGGTGTCGACACCCGAAGCGCAGGGGCTGGACTCGATGCTTGTGGCGGAGCTGTATTACAATGCGGCTGAACTGGAGACCATTTATAGTCTGTTGGTTATCAAGAACGGCTATCTCATCGCTGAAGACTACTTCAATGAAGGGTCGGTTGAGCAGAAGGACCGATTGCAATCGGTAACGAAGAGTTATACCTCGGCCCTGGTCGGGATTGCGCTGGATCAGGGTTATCTGTCAAGCGTGGACCAGAAGATGCTGGATTTCTTCCCGGAAATCGTCGACCAGATAACTGATCCGAGGAAGGAGCAGATAACGATTCGAGATTTACTTCAAATGCGCGCCGGATATCCCTGGGAGGAGACCGATCCGGATCTCTGGGATGGCCTTTTATCGGGTCACTATCCACCTCTCATAAAAGAATTTCCACTCATCGCCGGTCCAGGAACCGAGTTCCATTACAGCAATCTATCGTCCAACTGGCTGGGGATTATCGTAGACCGGGCGACTGGTATGAATCTCAAGGCATACGCTGAGGAGAATCTTTTCTTACCGATTGGCGTGGAGGCGGGCGAATGGGGCATGGATGCAGAGGGCCACAACAACGGCTGTGGGGACCTCCACTTTTCGGCACGTGATGCGGCCAAGTTCGGCTTGTTATATCTCAACGACGGTGAATACGAGGGGAACCAGGTCGTTCCAGCCAATTGGGTCAGGGAATCACTACAGAGGTACTCGGAGAACATCAATGCGACTGGCGGATTTCCAGCAAACTGGGGCCTTTCCATCAGTGATATCGGGTATGGCTATCAGTGGTGGTCCGCCAGGGCAGGCGAGCATCATTTCGACTTCGCGTGGGGACATGGGGGGCAGCTGATTGTCCTGGTGGATGAGTTCGACATGGTTATTGTCGTTACCGCATATCCGTTCTACCTGGAACATACGTCGGAAGCATGGAAGCATGAATTGGCCAATGTCAATCTGGTGGGCGAGTTCATCAAGTCCTTACCGAATGAGTGACGAGCAGGCCAGAGCGACATTCCGACTGGCTAAGCGGTATTAATGATATTCTCCCTTAAAGGCTTCTGTTAATACTTTTTCGGTGTTTCTAATACCGCCTCATTTAACGGGGGATTGTGGTCGGGCAATTAAGATATGTTGTTCAAATAATTATGGTAATTCGCCAGGGTCTCTTTTAAGTTATCACCGCCGAATTTGTCCAGGCAAGCATCAGCCAGGACAGTGGCTAACATGGTTTCGGCGATTACCCCTGCGGCCGGGACGACACAAATGTCGCTGCGCTCATAGTGAGCCTTGACCTTCTCACCGCTGCGAAGGTCTATAGAAGGTAAAGGACTAGCCAAGGTAGCAATAGGTTTGATTACTGCCTTGACTATTATGTCCTCGCCGTTGCTTATGCCGCCTTCGATGCCACCGGCGCGGTTAGTGGCATGTTGCCAGGGGAGTCCCTTCGCTTTGCTATGAGGACCGGGTTCGATAATGTCGTGAGCCTGTGAACCCTCAAGCTCAGCTAAGGCAAATCCCGCTCCGATTTCCACCCCTTTCACGGCATTGATGCTCATTATCACCTGAGCAATCCTGCCATCAAGACGGCGGTCCCAGCTAACGTGGCTGCCTAAGCCGATGGGGACACCGGTAGCAATCACCTCAAAAATACCACCTAACGTATCCCCATTAGCTTTAGCCTCATCAATGGCTGCCATCATCGCCTTTTCCAGTTCGGCATGGGCACAACGGACTGGGGAGGCTTCTACTTTCTGCCAATCTATAGAGCTTGCTTCGCCTTGTTCCCAGTGATGTCGCCCAATCGCCACAGTGTGGCTATGAATAGTAATGCCAAACTCTTCCAGGAATCTTCGGGCTATAGCTCCGATAGCTACTCTGGCGGCTGTCTCCCGGGCACTGGCCCTTTCTATAATCGGCCTGATATCTTTGAGACCATATTTAGTCACTCCTGCCAGGTCGGCATGTCCTGGGCGGGGACAGGTTACAGGCTCGACTTCTTTCTCTACCGGAGAAACGCTTAACTGTTCCTGCCAGTTTTGCCAGTCTCGGTTGGTGATAAAGAGTGCGATGGGGCTACCTGTAGTAAGCCCATAGCGAACGCCGGCCATAATTTCCGCCTTATCCTCTTCAATCTTCATGCGGGGGCCACGCCCGTAGCCCTGCTGGCGGCGCTTGAGTTCTTTATTGATATACCCTTCTTTCAGGGGAAGGTCAGCCACCATCCCTTCCACGATGGCTGCCAACCCCTTTCCGTGGGATTCTCCACCGGTAAGAAAACGAAATTGTCCCATTAGCTTTGATATAGAAATAGAGGTTGGGGATAGTTATGGCTTAAGATTTCCAACAAAACTACATCTTGGGCACTCAACCCAGATATCCTTGTCTTAATAGCATCGACAAGCCCTAATAGCGACCATAGTGTTAGTCTGGGTGGTTGATAATACTCGACTACCGCAGTCTCGAGGCCAGCCAGTTCTAATGCCCAATTTATGGCTGTATCCAGATCACCCAGCTCATCAACAAGACCCAACTCTTTGGCTTCGGTACCAGTGTAAATTTGCCCGGTAGCTAAATTTCTGACCTCTTCCCTGCTTAGCTCCCTCCCTTCAGCCACCACATCGATAAACTGCTCGTAATACTCGTCGACCATCCCCTGCATGATTTCCTCTTCTTCCGGTGTCATCTCTCTGAACCCTGAATACATGTCCTTATATTTGCCACCCTTGAAGGTTTCTATCTGGATACCCAGCTTCTCCAAGAGCCCTTCGATGTTCATTACTTGAGAGATAACCCCAATGCTCCCCGTCATTGTAGTAGGAAGGGCAACAATCTTAGCCGCTTTGGTTGAGATATAGTAGCCGCCTGAGGCAGCCGTGCCCCCCATGCTTACCACAATGGGTTTTGTCTCCTTAACTCTTTCTATCTCCCATAGAATTTCCTGGCAAGGCGCTATCTCACCCCCAGGGCTCTCTATGCGGAGGACAATCGCCTTGACTGCCGTGTCTTCCTCCGCTTTCGTTAAATAGTCTCTCACCAACTCCGGGGTAATGGTTGAGCCGAAGAACAATGAAGAGCTTTCGGTGGTAATAGTCCCACTGAGTGAGATTACAGCAATTTTATCTACTGCCGGTCTGGGAATTAAGATAAGCGGAATTAGTATTGCCGCAAGCAATGCTAATATGATGCTCAAACTGATAATGATGGCCTGTTTTTTCACCCCTTCCTTCCTATCAGTATTTCCTTAGCCTTATCGAACATTATATCAACTGGGGATTCTTTTCCTGTCCATAGTTTGAAGGAAGCCGCTCCCTGATATACTAACATAGCTAGGCCGCCAAGTATATTGGCCCCGGATTTTTGTGCTAGCCTTAACAAGGGTGTTAGCAAGGGGTTATATACCACGTCATATACTAAAACTCCTTTAGGAATCACTTTGAGGGGCAAAGGTGATTGTCCTTCCTGAGAACTATCCTTCATGCCTATGGTAGTGCAATGGACTATTAAATCGGAGTTGTTAAAAGTTTCGGCTGAGCTTAGATTCTGCCACTGAAAAGCAGTGATATCTGGCCCCAAATCCTTTGAGCTTGGTGGAGCTCCTTTGATATACCTCAACAAATTTTCTGCCAATGCCCCGGCTCGCTCAAAGATACCATCAGTGATGGCCAGTGAGGCTACTTTCCTTTGCACCAGGGCAAAACCCACTGCCCTCGCCACCCCACCAGCACCCAGGATGACCACCCGCTTTCCTTCAGGGTCAAAGTGCCCTTCTTTGTCTAACGCCTCGATAAAACCATAGGCGTCAGTATTAAAACCCAGAAGCTTATCATCTTTTTTGACTATGGTATTGACAGCACCGATCGAACTTGCCAGGTCATCAACTTCATCCAATAAAGGTAAAACTGTCTCTTTATAGGGTACAGTTACGTTAGCTCCAACATTTTGAGGTTTTCTTAAATCATTCACTATGTCCTGAAGTTGGGCTGGGTCTGTCTCCCAAGCTTCATAGCGAATATCAAGTCGATAATAATCTAGGGCCGCCTGCTGGAAATAAGGAGAGATAGAATGCTTAAGGGGATAACCGATGAGACCTACGTATCTCGACATTGGTTAAGATCCTTCGCTATTCTCAGGGCGGTGGCTATCTAGAAAACCCTGGAGAATAAGGGCCGCTGCTATGGCATCTACTTCGGCTTTAACCGAAAGGCTGTGATTTTTAGCTCCTTTTTTTGCCCTGGAGCGTAGTTTACTTCCCTTGCTACCAGCCTCCGTCTTCAAGCGCTCGGCAGCTTTGGTAGAGAATCGTTCATCCCACAGTTGTACATCAAGCTGGTTGAGATTGCTTCGCTCCGCTCGCTCTGACAATTTGTCAGCGAAAGCTGTTACCTTACCAGCTTGTTTTCCCAGCTCGCCGTTTAAGCGGCGAGGCAAGCCAACCACAATGCACTCTGCCTTGTATTGCTCCACAAGCTTGAGAATTTCATCTATAAAGGCATCTTCGTCTTTACTGATGAGCACGGTTAGGGGGGTCGCCAAAATCCCCTGGGGGTCGCTTATGGCCACCCCGGTTCTCTTATCTCCGACATCTAGCCCCAAGCTACGCATATCAAACCTCTTGAATCAGTTTATGAACTAATTTCAGGGCTTCATCAATCTTGGCGGCATCTTTTCCGCCGGCTTGAGCCATAGCAGCCTTGCCACCACCACCCCCACCGGTAACCTTGGCTACTTTATTAATAATATCACCGGCATGAAACCCCTTGGCTATCAGGTCAGGAGTCACCATAGCCAAAAAGTTAGGCTTACCATTATAAACTGTAGCCAAAACCACTATGGCGCTCTTTAGCCTGTCCCGCAATATATCGCCCATTTCCCTGAGGATAGGCATGGTCAATGCTGGCACCTTGGCAGCCAGAACTGTCACGCCGCTCACCTGCTCCGCTTGCCCAAGCAAATCCTCTGCTATTCTGCGCGATAGCTCCCTTTCCAGTGAAAGCACTCTCTTACGCTCTGCTTCCAATTCACTGATAAGGGTTTTCACCTTGTTAGGAACTTCGTCAAGCGAGCCTTCTACTTCTTTGGCTACGCACTGCAAAGCAGTTAAGCGAGATTTAATTAGAGATTCAGCTTTTCCTCCGGTTATCGCTTCAATACGATGCAGTCCTGTGCCAATGCTGCTTTCGCTGGTTATCAGGAATATACCAATTTCTCCCGTTGAACTCACATGAGTGCCACCACAGAGTTCTTTACTTATTGCTGGCTCCCCGATTTCCAGCATCCGAACCTTTTCACCGTATTTTTCCTCGAATAAGGCGATAGCACCCTCAGCAATGGCTTGCTTATAGGGGAGGTCTTTTGCTTCTGCTTTCAAGTTCTGACGTATCCACTCATTAACTTGCCTCTGAATTTCATTGAGCTGCTCTTCAGCTACCTGTCCTAAATGGGAGAAGTCAAATCTAAACCTTTCCGGCTCTACCAATGAACCTTTTTGCTCAATACGCCTGTCCACTATCTGTCTTAAAGCAGCCTGGAGGAGGTGCGTAGCAGTGTGGTTGCGAGCGATGTCTAGGCGTCGAGCGAAATCAACTTTGGCTTCAACTTCCTCACCAACAGATATGCTGCCTTCAACAACTTTTCCCTGGTGGATAATCACATCGGAGGGAGTTTTAATAGTATTTGTGACAACTACTTTCCCCTTCCGGCTGCTGATTTCGCCGGTATCGCCTACTTGCCCACCCATCTCGCCATAAAAGGGCGACCTATCTAGTGTTATGTCAACATCATGTCCTTGGGAGGCAGCTTGTACAGGCGTTTCTTTGACACTTAACTCAAGGACTTTAGATTGAGAAGAAGCTACCTCGTAGCCAACAAAATTTGTTTGATCACGTGTGACTGTAAGCTTGCCCTTCACCTCTGCTTTGCCCTTGCTGTGACCACTTAACCTAGCCCTCTCCCGCTGTCTCTCCATCTCGGTCTGGAAGCCTTCCCAGTCTATAGATAGGCCTTTTGCTCTGGCAATCTCGGCGGTTAGCTCTGGGGGAAAACCATAGGTGTCGTAAAGTTTGAATACCTCCTCACTTGTTAGCCCCTCTCTCCCTTGAGCTAAGGCTTCGCCAATGAGTTTTTCCACCAAGTTAAGTCCGGTATCTAAGGTAGTAATAAATTTTTCCTCCTCAACTCTAATTACTTCGGTAATCAGGCTCTGATTATCTATAAGCTCAGGATATACGTGGCTCATGGTGCTAACGACAACTTCAGCCATTTCATTAAGGAAGGGCTCGTTCAATCCCAGCTTCCTGCCAAAGAGCGAAGCACGTCTGAGTATTCGGCGCAGGACGTATCCTCTCCCTTCGTTGGAAGGTATTACACTATCAGCGATAAGAAAAACAATGCCGCGTGAATGCTCAGCCACAATTCTAATGGCTCGGTCGGTATTCTGGTCACGACCATACTCTTTCCCGGACAACTGGCAAATGCGGTCTACCAAAGGGGAAAACAGGTTCGTTTTATAAGGGGAGGACTTGCCCTGGATAGCGGCTAAAGTCCTCTCCAGTCCCATACCGGTATCGATGTTCGGTTTGGGTAAAGGAGTGCGTTGTCCGCTTTGGTCTTGATTGTATTGAGTGAATACTAGATTCCATATCTCGGAGAAACGACCACAGTCGCAATTGGGCCTACATTCAGCCTTACCACAGCCAAACTCTTCACCAAGGTCATAATGAATCTCGCTGCATGGTCCACAGGGGCCAGAATTGCCAACCGGCCCCCAGAAATTGTCCTCTTCGCCGAATCGCAATATCTTCTCAGCAGGGATGCCAACCTCTCGCCAATAGGCAAAAGCTTCGTCATCATCAGCATAGATAGTTATCCAAAGTCGTTTCTCGGGCAGCTTTAAGTACCTAGTAACAAAGTCCCAGGCCCAGGAAATAGCTTCTTTTTTAAAGTAATCACCGACACCGAAATTACCCAGCATCTCGAAGAAGGTAAGGTGTTTGCTATCACCCACGGAATCTATATCGGTGGTGCGAAAGCACTTCTGGCAGGAAGCTAACCGCCGGCTAGGTGGGGCCTCCAATCCCAGGAAATAGGGCTTAATTTGCACCATGCCAGCGCTGGTCAACAATAAAGTAGGGTCCCTGTGAGGCACTAAGGAGGAGCTGGGGATAATTTTATGCTCTCTATCCTGAAAAAAACTCAGAAAGGCTTGCCTAAGTTCGTCACCAGTCACTTGTCAGTCACCCTTCTGATTTTAGAAGGTGTCAGCTTTAATGTCAATCAGGCTGTAAGAAAGCGGTTCGTAATGTCATTCTGAGGAGTCCAAATGAATTTTGGCGACGAAGAATCTAGAGACACTGTCCTGAGCATTACGAGATTCTTCATGGCTTATTGAGTATAATTTCAACCCCCACCCCAATCCCTTGGCTATCTTACCCCATAGATCATAAGGAACTTGCTAAAATCCGCAGTCCAGTGTTACCTATGTGGTCAGCCAGCACAATATCTTGACAAAATAATGCGGACTTGTTAACATATAAAAAGCCATTGACCTTTGAGGCAGTGAGCTAGAGAATTCAGTAATTAAAAGTCCGCTTGGATCGGCGGTGACCGAGACGGATAATAGGAGTTGTTTTGGTGACCCTCTCGGTTTTGCCGAGAGGGTTTTTTAATTATGGCCATGTTTGGTGCTATAACGGATGTTCTAGGAATTAAGGTCGGGCACTATACCGATAAGCAGGCAGTGACCGGCTGCACGGTAATACTTTGTGAGCAAGGGGCTGTTGCTGGCGTCGATGTCAGTGGCTCATCGCCAGGGACCAGGGAAACAGACCTGCTCCGCCCGGGAAATTTAGTGGAGAAGGTCCAAGCTATCGTTCTCAGCGGCGGCAGCGCTTTCGGCCTGGATGTTGCTACGGGGGTTATGCGGTATTTGGAGGAGCGGGGATTTGGTTATGAGACTAGCGCCGGGAGAGTGCCAATTGTGCCTGCCGCCATTATTTTCGACCTGAATATAGGTGATTCTAGAATCAGACCCGGAGCTAACGAAGGCTATCAAGCTTGCCTGGCTGCTACTAATATAGAAGTGGCTGAAGGGTGCGTTGGCGCTGGCACTGGAGCAACAGTGGGCAAGATTCTCGGCGTGGAGAGAGCGGTTAAAAGTGGTTTGGGGACTGCCAGTCAAAAAATAGCCGGAGATATTGTGGTAGCCGCCTTGATGGTGGTAAATGCCGTTGGAGATGTGATTGAACCTGGGACGGGGAAGATTCTGGCGGGACCTCGCAAGCCAGACAAAAGCGGATTCTTATCTACATCCGAGCTATGGAAAGGCGAACTTAAGGAAGCAGTTCCGCCTTTTAATACCATAATCGGTGTAGTGGCTACAGATGCCAAACTTAGTAAAGTTGAGGGAAGCAAAGTGGCCCGCGTGGCCCAGGTTGGCATCGCTCGCACTATTGACCCATGCCATACCATGTATGATGGCGATGCTTTATTCGCTCTTTCCTCGGGTGAGAAGGAGGCCGACGTTAATGCTCTGGGGGCAGCGGCTGCCGAAGTTGTCGCCGAAGCCATAGTTAGAGCAATTCGAAAGGCGGAAACTCTGGCTGGTGTGCCAGCAGCTAAGGATGTAATCAGATGTTAAAGATAGGCTTTATTGGCGCTGGAACGACGGGTACTGCCCTGGCAGTAAGGTTTTCTCAAAAGGGATGGCCGGTGGTGGCTGTATCCAGTCGAACTTTGTCATCGGCGCAGAAACTAGCAGGACTGGTGCCCAATTGCCGGGTTTGCCATACAGCTCGGGAATTGGCAGATGCTGCTGAGCTGGTCTTCATCACCACTCCTGACGATGTTATAGCCCAGGTATGCGGCGAAGGTCAGTGGCGTGAAGGGCAGAGCGTCGTGCATTGCAGTGGTGCTCATTCCGTGGATATTTTGGAACCAGCAAAAAAATTTGGGGCTGCTGTTGGCTCCTTTCACCCTTTGCAAACCTTTGCTGATGTTAACCAAGCCATAGAGAATTTGCCTGGCTCTACCTTTGCTCTAGAGTCTGAGGAGCCTCTATTATCAACGCTAAAGGAGTTGACTTCTCTCTTGAACGGCAACTGGGTGGTACTGAAGCCAGGGGACAAGGTGCTGTATCACGCAGCAGCCGTTTTCGCTTGTAATTATCTGGTGACCCTGGTTAAGTTGGCTCTGGACTTGTGGCAAGATTTTGGAGTATCGTCGAAAGAGGCGACCAGGGCTTTGTTACCTTTGCTCGAGGGAACGACAAACAATATTGACAATATCGGCTTGCCTAACTGCCTCACCGGTCCTGTTGCCCGCGGGGATTTAGGCACTATAGAGAGGCACTTGAGCGCTCTTGAGGCCAAGAGTCCCTCGTTGCTTACCACCTATAAGGAGCTAGGGCTTCAGACTATTCCTATTGCTTTAGCTAAAGGCAAGATTAATGAACAGAAGGCAGAAGAGATGAGAGCCTTACTTTCTTTGCAAAGAAAGTAAGCAAAGAAACTTCACGACCAGGGAGGTAGAAAATGAGAACTATGCTAAAAAGTAAAATCCACCGAGCCCGTGTCACCCAGGTCGACTTAGATTACGAGGGCAGTATCACTATTGACAGGTCCCTCATGGAGGCCAGCGACATCCTGCCCTTTGAAAGGGTTGAGGTACTAAATATTAACAACGGGGCCAGGCTTAGCACTTATGCTATCGAAGGTGAGGCGAATTCGGGGATTATTGGTATCAATGGTGCTGCCGCCAGACTGGTGGCAAAGGGCGATATAGTAATCATCCTCTCTTATTGCCAGGTTCCTGATAATGAGGCAATCAGCATAACCCCAAGCATAGTTCGGGTGGATAGTCAAAACAGAATCATTGAGCCTTTACCTGTAGTACCTCTCCGTGGATGGCAAAGGGAAGGAGGGGGCGTGAAGGAAGACGTAAATGTTTTGAATTTATGAATTTGAAATTCGAATTTGTTTCGGGTTTAGATATTAGGATTTAGGATTTAAACTAAAAGAGGTGAGGCAATGCGAGTTACTATTACCGAAATAAAGGAAATGAAGCAAAGGAAAGAAAAGATACCTATGCTTACCGCTTACGACTATGTAACGGCCAAGATGGTTGATGAAGCTGGTGTGCCTTTGATATTGGTTGGGGATAGCTTGGGGATGGTGATGTTGGGCTATGAGTCAACTATCCCGGTGACCATGGAGGAGATGATTCATCATACCAAAGCTGTAGTGAGGGGAGCTAAGAAGGCCTTAATAATAGGCGACATGCCGTTTATGACCTATCATATCAGCGTCTCCGATGCTCTACATAATGCTGCAAGATTTATTCAAGAAGGAGGGGCACAGGCGGTGAAGCTGGAGGGGGGTGAGGTTGTTGCTGAGCAAGTCAGACGCCTTGTTGACTGTGGCATCCCGGTCATGGGGCATATTGGGCTTACTCCACAATCTGTACATCAATTGGGAGGGTTTAAGGTACGGGGTAAGGCGGCGGAGGAAGCAAAAAAGTTGCTTAACGATGCCCGTATTTTGGAAGAAGCTGGCGCTTTTGCCATCGTTCTGGAATGCACTCCAGCACCTCTTTCCGAACTAATTACTCAAAAGCTGGCTATCCCCACGATTGGCATCGGCGCCGGGCCTGATTGTGATGGTCAAGTCCAGGTAATCAGCGATATGTTGGGCCTTTACACCGAGTTCGTGCCCAAGCATGCCAAGCAATATGCCAGGTTAGCTGGAGAAATTAAGACTGCTGTTTCTAGCTACATATCTGAAGTTAAATCTCTTAGTTTCCCCACTATGGAGCAGAGCTATACCATGGATGCAAGCCTCATCAAACAGCTAAAGGCTGAAAGCTAGTGGTATGCGGGTAGTAGGGCCTATATTCGAGCTAAGGGCACTAAGGCAGAAGCTCAGCGGCACAGTGGGCTTCGTCCCCACTATGGGCTTTCTTCACGAAGGTCATCTGGCTTTAGTGAAGAGGGCGAAGGCAGAGAATTCTACTGTTATTGTTAGTATTTATGTTAACCCTGCCCAATTTGGACCCAGGGAAGATTTCGGCAGTTATCCCCGAGATATCAATCGTGACCTGGAGTTGTTGCAGAAGGAGGGTGTGGATATCGTCTTTGTCCCCTCCGATGATGAGATGTACCCATCAGAATTTAGTAGCTGGGTAGATGTGGAGAAGGTAACCGAGCGACTTGAAGGAGCAGATCGTCAGGGGCATTTTCGGGGCGTAGCCACAGTAGTGGCCAAGCTATTCAATATTGTCACGCCAACCAGGGCTTACTTCGGGCAGAAAGATGCCCAGCAGGTGGTGGTTATTAAGAGAATGGTAGCCGACCTCAACATGGGGATAGAAATCGTAGTTGTACCTACGGTCAGGGAGGGCGATGGTCTGGCCATGAGCAGCCGCAATATTTACCTCAGCCCTAGGGAGCGCCAGGCAGCCACGATACTATTCAAGGCTCTTACAATGGCGCAGCAATTAGGGCGGAGTGGGGAAAAGGATGCTGACAAAATTCGCCGGCAAATGACTTCACTTATCCAAAAAGAACCGCTAGCCCAAATTGACTATGTTAGCATTGCTGATGTCGAAACACTGGAAGAATTGAGATCCATCGACCGCCCGGCAGTGACTTCACTGGCCGTCAGGATAGGCAAAACGAGATTGATAGATAACATGACTCTGCAATAAGTGCCTCGTGTGCCATTGTGGGGCTATTCTTAGCTTAAATTCCATTTAGCACGTTTGGAATGAATCATGATTAAGACAATGCAGGACTGCACGGATTGGAGAAAGCTATTGTTGAGTCATGTTGATTTGTTGTAAATAGTTGTAGATGATAAAAATTGTTATAATAAGAAGCTTTCCAAACAAGCAAAGGTCCAATGAAATAGCAGGAGGAGATAAATATGCTGGTAAAGTTCGAAGCCGAAAACCTAGTTTTGACCTTGTGGCTCATGATACACCGAGCCGATGCCCTACTTAAAATGTGTGAGGACCGACTATTTGGTGAATACAAGCTTAATTCAGAACGGTATGCAGTGCTTGTCACTATACAATACCTCCCTGCTCCTGTAAGGCCAATCGACGTAGCCCGTTGGTTAGACCGTAGCCCGAACAGCATCAGCATGATGGTCGATCGCATGGTCAAGGCTGGTCTGCTCAAAAGGGCAAGAGACAGGAGGGACCGCAGGGTAGTACATCTGACCATTACCAGCAAGGGTGAAGAGGCCCTTAAACCGGCAACCACGGCAGGCTGGGAGTTTATCCAGCGAATCCTGTCGCAGCTATCAAATGCAGACAGGCGTACGCTTGTCAGTCTGCTCAAGATGGTAAACTACAAGTCACTTGAGTATCTCAATCCCGGAGGGGATATAGAGGAAATGCTTAGAGATGAGTCCGGGCGTCATGAAAACTTAATGGAACGGCTGGCTCAGTACACTTCGCCCTCCACTCCCGAAGCCAAACATCAGGGTGGTAAAAAGAAGAAGGCCATATGATGAGGGCAGTTCACCTTACCTGTGCTAGCTGGCGTAGAGCAGCTCCGCAAGGTTGGCAATCCCAGTGGGGCTGGTGAGGGCGGAAATTGCCGCGCCGGCGGCACATCACCTTCATCCTTCGACAGACTCAGGACATACTCTTAATCTTCTCACGTCGAGGTAGAGGAGATTGCTTCATCCCGATAAATTGGGACTCGCAATGACGGAAGGGGTTTAGGGGAGAGGAAATCAGGCTCGCAATGACATATTGACAGATTCTGTCCTCGGAAACTAAAAATATTAAATTAACTACAAATAAATAGGCCCGACTTTGGGGTTCATTTGACAACAAAAAGGCCATGTTGTATAATGGGCATACTCCTGAACGGAGAACAATTTCGCACGTTAACAATTGAATAGGTTTTGTGTTCTGCCTGGCGTGGGTCAAGGGAGAAAGAGCATAGGGTGGATGCCTTGGCATCAACAGCCGAAGAAGGGCGTGGCAAGACTGCGAAAAGCCTCAGTGAGCTGTCTAGCTAGCTTAGCTGGGGATTCCCGAATGGGGCAACCCGCTTGGGTGAAACCCAAGCACTCGCTAAAGCGAGGGGGAACTGGGTGAACTGAAACATCTTAGTAACCTGAGGAAGAGAAATCAAAAGAGATTCCCTTAGTAGTGGCGAACGAAAGGGGAAAAGCCCAAACCAAGATAGCTAAGTGGACTTGGATCCTAAGCTATTTTGGGGTTGCAAGACGCAAGGGCAGATTCCAAGGTCTGCAACAGAGTGACAAAACTTTTCCTTAGTCGAATGCTTCTGGAAAGGGCAACCGTAGGAGGTGAGAGTCCGGTAGGCGAAAAGGGAAAGTCTCTGCTTGTGTTCTTGAGTACCATGGGACACGAGGAATCCTGTGGGAAGCAGGGGGGACCATCCTCCAAGGCTAAATACTGTTGATGACCGATAGTGAACCAGTACCGTGAGGGAAAGGTGAAAAGAACCCCGGGAGGGGAGTGAAATAGAATCTGAAACCCTGTGCTTACAAGCAGTCAGAGGTTCGATTTATCGGACTGATGGCGTGCCTATTGAAGAATGAACCGACGAGTTGATCTATG
>Ga0315532_1000720_pt1 | contig 26085 bp, 22 predicted proteins | sample SalMarWE160370MG_FD_203082 | JGI IMG/M metagenome (GOLD analysis project Ga0315532, IMG submission 203082) | Salt marsh sediment microbial communities from the Plum Island Ecosystem LTER, Massachusetts, United States - Salt Marsh Sediment WE1603-70 ...
ACGCTACGAGCAACAAAGAAAGTCTTAAAAGACGACTTAAAATCAAAGATGAAGAAGAAGCCTTAACCCAACAGAAAGTGGAAAAACTCCGGGAGAAAAAAGTAACGGTCCAACAAAAATTTGATTCATATAAAAAAGAGATCCATGATTTGAATGATCGTCTTAACAGGGTCAAGAAACAGCTTGAAGAAAAAAACAAATCTCTTGCAGAGCAGGTTAAACGGGTTCAAACCGTTGATCTTGAGAGAAACCAGGCCAGGTCATCCTATACGGCGTTAAAGAAAATGGAAGACAATTTCGAGTGGTACAAAGACGGCGTTCGAGCCATAATGAAAAAAAACAGGGCCGATAAAGACGGTGTTTCGCCGGGAGAATTAGAAATCGATGACAGTAATGGTATTTTAGGACTGATGGCGGACATCGTGGAACCGAAACCTTCCTATGAAACTGCGGTGGAAGCGGTTCTTGGAGAATCATTACAGTACATTCTTGTCAAGGATCAAAAAGCAGGCCTTGGCTCCATCGACTATCTCCAAACAACCGGTGAGGGACGCGGAGGCTTTATCCCTGTCTCGTCTGTCAAAGGCATAGGGTGTGACAGCATGGGAAAACCCGACGCTCAAAAAAGGCTGTTGAACCATGTTGCTGTTAAAGAGGGGTTTGAAAAGGTAACAGAAGCGCTTTTAGGGCATGTGGTCGTTACCGCTGATATTGAAGAGGCCATAAAGATATTTAACAGCAATGGCGTATGGCAGACCATTGTTACCAAAGACGGCGATCTAATTTCCCATCAGGGCATCATGGTTGGCGGCAGTAAGGAAAAATTATCACAAATCCTTGCAAAAAAGCAGGAGATTAAAAACATAGAGCTTGAGATTCAAAGATTAAATCAGGAATATGAAACCGCCCGTCAGGATCAAAAAGATTTGGAATCTCAAGTTTGGGGCATTGAAAGCGACCTGCAAAAACTTCAGGCTTTAAAGAAAAAAGCCGAGCACCACGAAGTCGAAGCGGAAAAGGACCTTTACAAAGCAACCGAGGACCTTAAACACGCCCAAAGACATCTTGAAATCGTCCGTCTGGAGCAGGAACGTCTTCTGCACGAAGAGAGCGATATTGATGAAGAAATGGCCAGATACAACGAGGCGGTTGAGAACGTCGAAAATCAAGTTAAGAATGCTCAGGAAAGGGTCTCTGAAAAACTGGAACAAATCGCCGCTGTTTCATCTGAAATGGAAGCGTTTGATCAGAAAATCGTCGATCTGAAGCTTAAACTGACCTCGTTAACCGCCAAACTGGAAAACAATAATAACACCTTAAGGCGGCTTAAAGAATATCATAATGATGGGATAAAACGACTCGAACAGCTTTCCCGGGATATTTCCCAAAAAAAACAAAAAAGGATCTCTCTTAAACAAAAAATAGAAGAATATGAACAGATGCTTTCCGGCAGGTATGAAGATATGAAGCGCTTTGAGCAAGCACTGGAGAAAAATGAGGAGGTTTACACTGCCATCGACACAAAGCTGAGAAAGAGTGACAATATCATATCGGACATACAGACCCGGCGGGAAAAAATCGTGCAGAAAATTCGCTTGCTTGAGCTTGAACAATCAGAGCGGCACATTAAACGGGAAAACATCGCCAACCGCCTGGAAGAAACCTATCACAGTCCGTTATCGGTATTTAAATCAGAATTTGACAATACGGCAAATTTCCCGGACACATCCATAGATGATATGGAAGATAAACTTTTCCGGCTCAGAAAAAAAATTGCAAGTATCGAAGATGTCAATCTTGGCGCAATAAAGGAGTATGAACAGCTCAAAGATCGTTTTGATTTTCTTAATGAACAGCGTGACGATCTTGTAAAGGCCATCGACGACCTTCATAAAGTTGTCAAGAAGATAAACCGGATCACACAGGAACGATTTATAAAGACATTCCATAGTGTCAATGATAAGTTGAATGAGGTGTTCCCCCGTCTTTTCGAAGGCGGCTCCGCCAAACTCATCATGACAGAGCCGAACGATCCCCTTGAAACCGGTGTAGAGTTCATGATTCATCCTCCGGGAAAAAAACTGACAAGAATGAGCCTTCTTTCCCAGGGAGAAAAAGCACTTTCAGCCATCGCATTGATCTTTTCCATCTTTTTAATTAAGCCGGCATCTTTCTGTCTTATGGACGAAATTGATGCATCTCTTGATGATACGAATGTTTTTCGCTTCAATGATCTGCTTCAGATCATTGGAGATAAATCTCAAATAATTATGATCACCCACAATAAAAGGACCATGGAATTTGCCGATACCCTATTCGGAATCACTATGGAAAAAAAGGGGGTTTCGAAAATTGTTTCGGTAAACCTGCAGAAGGCAGAAGGATAAATTTCGTTATGGCATTCACCTGGTTTAAAAAGAACAAAGATGCAAAGCATAAGGAACCGGTTCCCGGCAGGGAAACCATTCCTGCCCAAGAAGCATCTCAACCCGAAACCAAAACTCAAGACCATACGCTTCCGCCTTTCTCAACGGAGGAGGGTCAGGAAAAATCGACCGGTTTTTTAAACCGCCTGAAAAAGGGCCTCTCAAAAACCCACAAAGTTCTTTCAACAGATATTAACGAGTTGTTTGCAGGCAACCGGAAAATTGACGATGAATTGCTGGAGGAACTTGAAGAACTTCTCATCACTTCGGACATTGGTGTCCGGACTGCCATGGATCTTATACAAAGCATTTCAAAAAGATCTTCAGAAATATCCGGCGCCGATCAGCTCAAAAAGGCGCTTAAAGAAAAAATACTTGCCATACTGAATTCGGAAAAACCTGCCCCACAAAAAATTACGACCAGACCTCACGTTATTATGGTGATCGGTGTAAACGGCGTGGGTAAAACAACGACGATCGGAAAGCTGGCGGCAAAATTTGTGGCTTCGGGAGAAAAGGTTATCATCGCCGCCGCCGACACTTTTCGGGCGGCGGCAATCGAACAGCTCGGGATATGGGCTCAAAGAGCAGGTGTAGAAATTGTAAAACATCAGGAAATGTCAGATCCCGCTGCTGTTGCATATGACGGAATTGAAGCGGCCATGGCAAGAGGTGCGGATGTTGTTCTTGTAGATACTGCCGGGAGGCTTCACACAAGAAAAAACCTGATGGAAGAACTTAAAAAGATAAAGCGCGCTATTTCAAAGAAACTTCCTCAAGCCCCTCATGAAATTCTTCTTGTTCTCGATGCCACAACCGGCCAAAACGCCATTTCACAGGCCGAGCTGTTTAATGATGCCCTTGACGTCACAGGAATCGCCCTTGCAAAACTTGATGGAACCGCCAAGGGCGGAATCGTTGTCAGCATATGCCGTATGCTTGAAATCCCCTTAAAATATATCGGCATTGGTGAAACCATTGAGGATTTGCAGGAATTTGATTCCGTCCAATTTGTTAACGCACTATTTTAGGGAAACGGTTGTAACGAATTTCTCATATAGGATTTATACACCAGCCCTTTCAAGGTAGTACTTTCATTTGGTTCTTTGTGCAAGAATCTTAGCAGTAGAGACATGAGGTGTATTTTTACAGCTTTTACGCTTTGGCCGGGGCTTTTTAGGGCCTCGGGGATGTTTACGAAAAGCTGACAGTTTCACATTGGCTGCAAGTTCTTTTAGTACCCTGGCAAGCTTAATTGGTGTCATCTGTTGAAATATAACCCAATGCCTATAATCAATTGCGATCATCATCCCGCGATATGTTCCCGAGATTTCATCGGCAAGATAATAGCCGGACACCTGATTCTCAATGACATCGATTCCATATACGCTGCCAAGAGCGGACTTTATTACAGACATAATGATGTATGCCACAAGGGCGACACAGAAGCCAAACAGCGCCGCCCGGGGATAACCCAATGTGTTAATTTCTGAATTCAAGTGCTCTGCAAGATGCTGAAAAGCGGTCTCTATCGTCCATCGACCTCGATACAACTTGGCAATCTTTTTGGCATTTGCCTTGGCCTTTGATAAATTGGATATGATGAAAATATCGGTGTCACCATCACGGGTTTCTTTCTTCAGGCTCACGCGGATACGCCTGAATATGTGCTCCTGGCCAGCGTCATCAACAACCGATATGAGTTGTTCATATACCTTGCCGGTTTCGATCTTACCGATATATTTCTCTTTGCCAAGCAGATGCCGGGGATATTTTTTGTGCTCTCGGATAGCAAAAAATGCCCCCCGGGCCGCGATTCCACAGGTAAAATCAACTGTGCAGAAATTGCGGTCGGCAATCCAGGCATCCGTACGTTCTATGGTCAGTAGCACCGTTTTCAACAAAGAGCGTTCTTGCGCATGGCCATCTTCACAGGGAAATACGTCCATTGGCAGTCGCGACACGGGGTCATAAACGACCAGCGATTTGCCTGGCAGCGGTCCGGCTGAAATGGATCGCAGCTCTTCGATGCGATGCTGGCTTTTTTCGATACAGTTTCCATCAAGCAGCTTTATCCGCAGCCCTGGCAACGGGGAGCGCATGGTACCACCAAGTTTTTTAATGATCGGCGCTACCTGCTGTGCGGCATAGCGTACCAGCTCAGCAGATGTGTTGGTCTCGATACCATTGAGTTTGTTGTAAAGCGATGTGATTGAAACGCCGATGTCCTCTGTTGAAGCTTGATAGGCGGCATGAACCGAGTGCCTGCTTCCGCAGACAACCTGGCTCATGATGTCGAAGACCGTTGAGAACATCAGATCTTTGGTGTATTGTTGTTCAGCGGTCTCATTGAACCATTGGTCCAGCTGGTTTGGATTCAGTACCCGTTCCATCATGCCGCGGGCCATAACCGAAATGGGGCTTTTTTCAACAAATTTCTTGAATATCGGACTTAACATTGTCTTCACCTCCAAAAGTTATAATTGTCTCTCTTAATATAACTTTTGGTTTGAAGAATGTCCAGCTTTTTTATTCCTTATCATTACAGATTGTTATAGCACTTCTGAAGTATCGCCAGAAGTACTACCTTGAAAGGGCTGGAGTCATAAGACCTCTCCCTGATTTAATATGATAGAGTTCCTCACTTGTTTTATGCTTGTGGAGCAAGGTCTTAGAACCGATCGGAATACAAGCCTCCGCAAGACTTTGCCTCTTGTTGCCATGTACTTTTGGATGCATCAATTCTTTGATCTGTGAGCCATCCTTGGTTGAATAGAGCTGTATTTTGTTGTATTCACTTTTTATTGCCATAAAGAAAATATGTATTATAGAAAAACATGTTGTCAATAATTAAAAAATAATGAGCCTGATAATGAGCAAAGAAGTTTCAGTACAGTTGGATGGGAAGATGGTAAAGGTGCCTGAAGGTATAACCGTCAAAAGAGCACTGGAAATAAGTGGCTACACGGTAACAAATTATCCGGAGAAAGGCTCATTATTCGCACCCTGTGAGGTCGGAGGCTGTTGGAGTTGTGCTGTTGAGGTGAACAATGAATTAAAACCCGCCTGCATTACTCCTGTAGCCAAGGGGCTTAGAGTCAACACAGAGCTTCCTCAAGATTACCCCCCAAAGAGAATAATACATGGTTTTGGCGGACATACCGTGGGCGGTGTGGGAACGCCCTATTGGTTGAAGGGCCATCACGGATACATAGAGGTTGCCTGCTTTGCCTCGGGTTGTAATCTCCGCTGCCCCCAATGCCAGAACTGGGAGACAACTTATTCAGGACAGGGCAAGCCATTGACCCCAAGGGAAGCGGCAGAGCTTATGACAGCCGCCAGAAGAAAATTTGGAGTTGACAGGATGGCCATTTCCGGAGGTGAAAGTACTTTAAACAGGAGATAGCTTGTGGAATATGTGACCGAGTTAAAAAGGCTTAACCCTGATCCGAATGCAAGGATTCATGTGGATACAAACACCACTATCCTGACAAGGGATTATATCGATCAGTTGGTTGAGGCAGGAATGTCAGATATAGGACCGGACCTTAAGGGATATTATCCGGAAACATTTATGCAAATCACTGCCATCGAAAACAAAGCAATGGCAGAACGGTACTTGAATACAGCATGGGATGCAGTCCAATACCTGATTGAAAGATACAAAGACAGCGTTTTCACCGGCGTTGGAATTCCTTACAATAAAGAACTAATACCGCCGCAAGAAATCGAATTGATAGGAGAGCGGCTATATGAAATAGATCCTGAGATCCAAGTTTGCGTCTTGGACTATCGGCCGGAGTTTAAAAGGCTCGATCTCGTTAAACCCCACTATTATGAAATGGTTAAAATCCACAAAATCCTTACTATCAAAGGCCTTGAGAACGTAATATGCCAAACCGAATATGGGCACATAGGTCCGGAAATATAAGTGATGGGACTAGTGTCATTATTTCACTATCATAATATTCTGATTCACAAACCCCACTATTAAAAAATATTAGTACTAAAGTATTAGAAATTTCCTAGTACCCCCTACCCTGTCTAATACTAAAGTATTAGAAACTCGACCTGAAAAATACGAAAAAATCATACTTTTGACCGATTGACACGATGCATATTAGCCGGTTATATGGTGCATGAATAAAAATATAAACGAATGGCAATATAAGGAAGAATAGATATAAAAAGACTATTTGGATACTAATCATGAGAAACAAGGAAGAGTTAATTGAGAGAAGGAAACACAAGCGATTCAAGGTCAAGGGAGGTGCATTTGCCGTTTCAACGCCTGATTACAAAAACTTGCGTCAAATCAAAGACATCCGTAAAGGTGGGCTTGCCTTCCAGTTTATAGAAAATAGTGAACAAACAAAAGGCTCGATTGAGATCGAAATATTTTCGACGGTTGGTGATTTTTATTTGAAGAAGTTGCCGGTTAGAACTGTTTTGGATTTTGAAGTAGATAACACAGTTTCTTCCAATTCAATGCCGATGAGCCAATGGAGTATGCAATTTGGAAAATTGAATCATCTCCAGAAATTACTGTTGGACTTTTTCCTCCAGAAGTATACCTGCAATTAAATGTATATGTTATGGGTTCCAAAATAAATTTGCAATAAAAAAGATCATCATCCCATATGCCATTTGGGTAAAACGTATTATTACATGATGTTGTATGAATCCGGTTCAAATAAGTAACCTAAAGATTCTCATTAATTTTCATGCAAGATTCAGGAATTTATTTAGAGCCATATTTTCTGTTATATCTTTACGAACCCTTATGTATGAGTTAGTATGATGTAGTGGTTGATTTATCATGAAGCTATTGGATGTAAAAAACTACCCGACCCCTCATTTGTTTAAAATGTGAAAGATTTTATAGAGGCTTTAAATGGCGCAGGAATACATTCCGGCAAGAAAATCTCTGTTGAATTTTTATAAAGATGTTCCTCTTTATTATTGTACTAAAGATAAAAAGTTTGTTTTGTACAAATCTTCGGGGATAACATTATTTGATATGCGGATTGATGAAGGGTTATACCCTGACAAGTTGTACATTAAGCATGATGATAAAATAAGAGGCATTCAGGAAGTCCAAAAAGTTTTTAATCAGCAGCTAAAGAAAGATATTCGATCCGATAATCCGGAAAAAGTTAAAGAGACTCTCTTAAATATAATGGAAGAAACACTCTCAGAACCAAAAAGTGGTAGTCTTGAAGGTATGTCAGAGACAATGAATATTATAGTAAGTGAATATACCGAACACTATGATGTAATGAAACATTTGCTGGATGTAACAACCAAGGATTATACAACTGTGTTACATTCAATTAATGTGATGTCCCTTGTTCTCGGTTATGCTTTCTATGTTAATTATTCTTTGCCTCAAAAAAAAATATTGGGTTTAAGTGCACTGCTGCATGATGTTGGAAAGACAAATACAAATACTGAAATACTTACATCGCCAAAAAGATTAACTGAAGAGGAATTCAAAGAAATACAACGACATACAATCGAGGGCTATACCATCTTAAGTAATTGCACATTTAAAGATAAAAAGATTAAATTTACGGCGTTGGATCATCATGAAAGACTGGATGGAAGCGGTTATCCTTATGGAAAGAAAAAAATATCAGAAACAGTTCAAATCATAGGCTTGATTGATTGTTATGAAGCCCTTACAAATGATGATAGGCCATATAGAAGTGCCATGGCCCCTTTGAACGCATTAGAGTTAATTAAAAAAGACGTTGAAGCAGGTAAGTTCGATAGAAATATCTTTGAAAATTTTGCTTATAGCTTGTTATAGATTCAAGTTAGTTCGCTTCACTCACAATTGGAATGATGGAATACTGGCCCCGATGAAATAGAAAAAAGTTTCACCCCGGTAAGATCTGCCGGACTTACCCCAGTACCATCTGCCGGAGCTACGGGGCAGGCTGGGTAAAAATATTGGGTCTTTTTTGCATCGCATTGAAAAAAAAATATGATTTATGAGATAAACTCTCCTGAACGATTTTTTTAATGGCAAAAATCTTCAAAAAACGCGAAAAAGGCTCAGCTTGGCGGAGCCGATTTTTTTCCTAACCTACTGTTATCCCTATATTTTTTTGGTACGCCCGGCAGGATTCGAACCTGCGGCCTACGGATTCGAAGTCCGGCGCTCTGTCCGGCTGAGCTACGGGCGCATTTTTAAAAAAAAATGGGGTGAGTGACGGGACTTGAACCCGCGACATCCAGGGCCACAACCTGGTGCTCTACCGACTGAGCTACACCCACCACATAAAAAACTTTTTTATCAGATTGCCGAGTCTATTTCAAGCTATTTTATCCCTGCACATTTAAAATATTTCTGTACAAACTTGATGTTGATTAATTTTACCTTCTAATATATGTTTCTAAACTTGGGGTTTTAACCAATTTTAAAAGGATATTCCGTGACTCAATTTAACATTTTTATCATCAGAGCGGTATTTGGTGCTGTTTTTGCGGTTGTTTTGACCCGTATGTTTTATGGAAAAGTAGAAATTGTTTATGTCGCAGGGCTCGCCGTTTTTCTGGTGGGTATGGCATATGTTCTGGAGTACTTTAGAAAAAGAAAAAAGAACATAGAGTGAAGTGAGCTAAAGTTAAGGAATATTTAAAAGTTGAAGCAAATAATCCTCGGGACCGCCGGACACATCGACCATGGAAAGACGGCGCTGATCAAGGCGCTGACCGGCATTAACACCGACCGTTTAAAAGAAGAAAAGCGCCGCGGCATTACCATTGAACTGGGATTCGCTCACCTGGATCTTCCCAGCGGACAGCATCTCGGGATTGTTGATGTACCGGGCCATGAAAAATTTGTAAAAAACATGGTGGCCGGCGCAACCGGAATCGATATCGTTGCCATGGTAATTGCAGCGGACGAAGGGGTTATGCCCCAGACCCGGGAACATATGGAAATCTGCACCCTGCTCGGGGTTAAGCATGGACTTGTTGTTTTGACCAAAACCGATCTTGTGGATGAAGAATGGCTTGAGCTGGTCATCGAGGATATCAAGGATTTTGTCCAGGAAACATTTTTAGAAAAGGCTCCGATCGTGTCTGTTTCGTCGGTGACCGGTGACGGCATACCTGAATTCATCAAAACCTTGGACGAGTTAGGCGCCCGGTTGCCAAGCCGACCGCCTTCCAGCCTGTTTCGCCTTCCCGTAGACCGTGTTTTTACCATGAAGGGATTCGGAACCGTGATTACCGGAACCCTTATTTCAGGAGAGGTTCAGGTGGGAGATATGGTTATGCTCTATCCCTCGGGTATTACGTCAAAAGTACGGGGGATTCAGGTCCACAACCACAGCGTAAACAGAGCTGAAGCCGGCATGCGAACGGCCGTTAACTTTCAGGGACTTGAAAAGGCCTCGGTGTATCGGGGTGATGTTCTGTCAAACCCGGGCGCATTAAAGCCGAGCTACATGATGGACGTATGGTTAGATTATATAGGCAGCAATAAAAAACCGATCAAAAACCGTACCCGAATCAGATTTCATACCGGGACCAGTGAAGTACTTGGCATCCTGATTTTGCTCGACAAAGACGAACTTCTCCCGGGTGAAGCCGCCGTGGCTCAGTTGCGAATCGATTCCCCGCTGGCACTTATAAAAGATGACCGTTTCGTCATTCGAAGTTACTCCCCGGTACGCACCATCGGCGGAGGGCATATCCTTAACCCGATTCCGCAAAAGCATAAACGGTTCAAATCTGAAATAATTAAGGGGTTAAAAGGGTTGATGGATCAAAGCCCCGAAAGCATCATCTCCTATCATGTGGATGAATCCGGTTATCAGGGAATCGTCTTTTCAGATCTTAAAATAATGACCGGCCTGCATGAAAAACAGCTTCAAAATATCATGCAGGATCTTATGTCAAAACGAACGGTTATTCTGGCTGACAGGGAAAATCGGATTTATATTCACAAAAACACCTCCCACAGGCTCAAAGAGGAAACCTCAATCTACCTGGGCAGCTACCATCGGGCCAATCCTCTTAAAACCGGTATGCCCAAAGAAGAACTCAGGTCCAAGTTCCCGGGTTTACAGGATCCAAAGCTTTTTAATCTTACACTCAATCAGATGATAAAAGACCAAGAGATCGTTGCAGAGGAAAATACGGTCCGCCTGGCTTCACATACGGTTTCCCTGGGTGTTGACCAGGCGGATATCAGGGAAAGGATTCTTGATGCCTACCGTAAAAACGGCCTCACGCCGCCATATTTCAAAGAACTGAGCAATACTCTCAACCTCGAACAATCACGGGCCAAAGACGTTCTCATGCTTTTAGTGGATGAAGGGATGATTGTCCATGTTAAAGAAGATCTTTATTTCCATACAAAGGCCGTCCAAGAGTTGCAGCAAAAGCTTGTCGACTTCCTTGTATCTCATGAAGATATGACAACCCCACAATTTAAAGAAATGACCGGTGTATCACGCAAGTACTTGATACCGTTGATAGAATACTTTGATGCTCAAAACGTGACCATCCGTATCGGCGATATCCGTAAACTGAGAAACCGGTGACAAGGCAATTTTTCACTTGAAATTTATAGATCATACCAATAGACTCAAGTCAGAATGGAATGCTGGAATGCTGGAATGCTGGAATATTGGAATATTGGGGGTAAGGACGGAAATAAACCATTTTAATTGTAAAAAACTCCTATTCAAACCCATCATTCCATTACTCCATCATTTTTACCCCGTGAAACTTTTTTCTATTTCACCGGGGCCATTATTCCAATTGGGGCGAAGCCCCTAAGTTCATGATGTTGTATAAACCCGGTTCAGATACGTAAGGTAAAGATTCTCATTAATTTTCATGCAAGATTCAGGTAGAAATTCGGGTCAATACTGCTGAGACGGAGATATTATGGAAAATTCAACCAGCAGCAAAAAAAGTAATAATCAAAAAACTGAATTCAAACGATTTGCCACCAAACGAATAATCGTCTGTACGCTGTTAGCGGTTGTGGGCATCTGGTTATTCGGCGCCGTGCTTGGGTTTTTCGAAAAGCCTTCTGAAGTCCGGGTCGCTCATAAAACTGACAGCCCTGTCGGAGAGGTTCCTTCTGCAGACAAAGCCACCAAGGCCCCTAAAGCGATTGAAGGCCCCGAGGTGATTGAAGGATCCAAAGCGACTGATAAAAAGCGCCATTATGACAAGAATACGGCCGGCGGCATCATGACTCCGGATTTTACTGCCCTTGATAAAGCGCTGACTGCCCAAGAAGCCGTGGAACATCTCAGAGAGAAACACCACGATATAAAGCAACCCTTTCATCTATTTGTTGTTGATGAGCACGGAAAACTGCACGGTATGGTTTCAATGCAACAGCTGATGTTTGCGGCTTCCGACTCTCCTCTTGAAGATTTTATGGATAGTGATGTCATGTCCGTTAACACCGGTCTGGGCAATAAGAATGTAAAAAATTTGATCGACCGGCACCATTTACAAACAATTCCGGTTATCGATAATACCAATAGACTTGTGGGAATTGTCAAAGCAGATCAAGTGATTCACCTAGCTAAAAAAGAGACCGCTAAAACCGTTACCCACGCACCGGCAGCAGCTCCAAAAGCGGCAGCGGAAAAACCCGAACATCCCCTCCCCTCCCCTCATGAGAAAACGGCAGTCCCCGGCCATGCACCCCCACCCACGCATGGGTTTCCCGAAGTTGTAGAAACCAAACCCAGACTCAAAGGGGTAGCTTTTGTAGAGACAACCATAAAACCCCTATCTTATGAACTCAATGACAGATTCTGGGGATGGCGAGTCAATGATATCCTGGATTTTACGGATAACGTAAATAATTTCCAGTTGGGAGTTCTGGAAGTCACCCGCAGAACCGCTGTTATCCTGACCGAGCGTATATCCCGTACAGGCACCACCGCAGCATTTGATAGAAATCTTGAACGCGCCATGAACTGGTTTATGATCAAATCAGACAGATACTGGTTCCCGTCTCCGGAATCAAAATACAAGGCCGGCCTTGATGAACTCAGGAAATACAAGGAAAAACTTGAAAAAGGAGAAGCCAACTTTCATACCCGAACCGACAATTTAATCCCTTTGCTTATGGCTTATGAAGATCTGCTGGGGAGCTGTGAAGAAAATCTGGTCAAAACTAAAGAGGATGACGGAAGCTCGGTAAGTTTTTTTAAAGCGGATGATTACTTTTTTTATGCCCAGGGCGTTGCAAGTTCAATGCATGCAATTCTGGAAGCGGTTCTCGAAGATTTTCTGATTACCGTAGAATCCCGGCGGGGAGCCGAAGTTCTTCATCATGCAATCGAATCGTGTCACCATGCCGCAGAAATCGATCCCTGGTTGATTACCAACAGCAGCTTAAGCGGTATCCTGGCAAACCATCGCGCCAATCTGGCCGCACCCATGAGTCACGCCCGGTTTTATATCGGAGTTTTAATCAAAACGCTCTCCACATAAAATTGCAAAGCATTTTTATATCAGCAGTCGGGGTGTTTTTCTTATAAAGCTTTGTAAATAGCGTAATGAATGATCAGCAGCGAAATCATACACTGTTTGAATACATTAGGGATCGTTAAGAAAGAACAGCGATATTTTGTGTTCGTAATTAAAATGCGTTAAGCGGGTAGTCATATAACCTATATTTATTTAAAGCCATATTTTCTGTTCTTTCTTTACGAACCCTTATGTATGAGTTTGTATGATGGAGTCGCTGATTATTCATGGAGCTATTGAATCGAAAAAACTCCCCGACCCCTCATTTTATATAAACATGGCAGCAATGCTGTCTAAGTAAAGCATGCCCCTGGATGTCAGCGCGCAGCGGTTTTGAGAAAGCTCTACAAACCCTCTTGCTTCAAGCACGGTGATGATATCCTCGAACATGGTTTTAAAGTTTACGCCAAATTTTTTATCAAAAACATCAATTAAAATTCCTTTTGTCTGTCTCAGCCCCAGGTAAATCGCCTCTATCACAAGCTGTTCCATACTGAGTCGTTCCTCTCCTGCACGCGGAAGTTTCTCAGCCTCAAGATCCTGTATATATTTTTCCACATCGGCACAATTCCAGTATCGTTTCGGCTCCAGAAATGAATGGGCCGAAGGCCCAAGCCCGATGTAGGGAACAAATTTCCAATATTTCATATTATGCCGCGACCGGTTAAGCTCGGCACCTTTGAGGCCGGAGCTGCCCACGCTTCCGCGTGCAAAATTTGATATCTCGTACTGAACATAGCCATGGTCGCTTAAAAATTCCAGGGTGGTCTCAAACAACTCACATACCTGGGGCTCAGCCAAAGGCTTAAGGCGACCTTCTTGACGGTCTCTGTATAGAGGAGTGCCCGGTTCAAAGGAAAGTATATAGCAGGAAAGATGTTGGGGCTCAGACTCAACCGCAAGTTTCAAGTCCATAAGCCACGATTTTTTTGTCTGGTTCGGAATACCGTAAATCAGATCGAGCCCGATGTTTTTAAACCCGGTCTTTTGCGCCCAAGTTATTGCAGCGCGGGCATCGCGGCCCGAATGGATACGCCCGAGAAAATGAAGATTTACAGGATCAAACGACTGAACCCCTATGTTTATTCGATTGACGCCGGCATGTTGATACCCCTCGAATTTATTTAAACTAACGGTGCCGGGATTTACTTCCAGGGTGATTTCAGCATCGGCAAGAATTTCATAGGATTCACGGGCAGTCCCAATGATTTTTCCAATTGTTTTTGCGTCCAGAACCGATGGTGTGCCGCCACCGATATAAAGGGTGTCAAACGTTAAATTCCCGCCCCGGGTCATGCGCATTTCAGAGACTAAGGCATCTATAAATGCAGGATGTAATGACGTATCGGTTATGGAATAAAAATCACAATAGGGACATTTTTTAAGGCAAAAAGGGATATGGATGTATAACCCGGCATCCATATCAACTTTTTACATCCTCTGCCAGCTTCATCCCCAGATCCAAAGCGTTGCGGTTGATCTCCAAAAAACTATCAGGAATTCGGTTTTTAAGCACTTTCATTATGGATTCGGATTTAACAAGATCTGTCAGGCTTATTACGGCACCGAGCATGCAGATGTTGAATACAATGGGTTTTCCGATTTTTTCCATCACTGCCTGGTGCATGGGCAATTCTTTCTGCCTGGCATCGACCTTTCTCTGAATCTTTACATAACGGCTGTCTGTAATCAAAAGCCCGCCGGGTCGTATGATGGGATAAAAATTATTGTAGGCTTCTTGGGTAAGACAAACCAGCACATTGGGCTGGATTACCTTGGGATAATTGATGGCTGAATTGGAAATAATAACATCGGAGCGTGTGGCTCCTCCTCTGGCCGCTGGTCCATAAGCCTGTGACTGCACCGCAATCCGATTTTCGTAAAGTACGGCCGCTTCAGCCAGTATGATGGCAGCGGTAATAACGCCCTGCCCGCCGGAGCCTGAAAATACCAATCTGCATCTTTCCATGATTACCTCTTTGATTCCATAAAAACCCAAAATCCGCATCAATTGTTATCGAAAACGGCTATTGCAGAATTTAGTTAAAACGTATCTGAATCGGCCGAAACTATTAAGTTCTTCCTTTCATGGCCCTTTCAATGATTTTGTCATACTCACTGCAGTATTCCGGCATCTCTTTTTCTACAAAAACACCCCGTTCAATAAGATCGGGATTTTCTTTCTTGGCTTTGGACCCAATGGGTATGGTATTGTTTTTGAAATACTCCATCATATCGACTGCGCTTCCGGCACGGTTCTGTATTCCGAAATAGGTGGGGCACTGGGACAACACTTCCACCACTGAAAATCCTTCGTGCAAAATAGCCTGTCTTAGAATCTTAGTTAATTGCTGAACATGATAGGTGGTACTGCGGGCCACGAAAGAAGCGCCTGCGGCCGCAGCCAGTTCTACCGTATCAAAAGCGTAATCTATATTTGTATATGGCGCCGTGGTTGCCAGGGTTCCATAGCCCGACAGGGGGGAATACTGTCCTCCGGTCATACCGTAGATGCGATTGTTCATGACAATAGCGGTCAAATCGATATTTCTTCGAGCCGCGTGTATGAAATGATTTCCGCCAATGGACAGTGCATCGCCGTCTCCCATGGGAACGATAACGTTCAGTTCAGGAAGACTCATTTTTACACCGGTGGCAAAAGCCAGGGCACGACCGTGAATGGTGTGAAGGGTGTGAAAATCAACATATCCTGAGATCCGGGACGAACATCCGATCCCTGAAACCACTACTATTTCATTCTTGCTCATTCCCAGTTTTTCAATGGCTCTTAAAAGACTGTTCAGCACGATCCCGTGCCCGCACCCCGGACACCATATATGCGGGAAAAACCTTTCTCTGAGAAAATCCTTTATTGCCATAACTTACACTCCTTTTCCCTGGATAAGCCGCAGTATATCTCTAATATTCGTAGGTGTTATAAAAACACCGTCAATACGATTGGCAAGAAACACTTTCTCGGGCCGGTCGACAGCTTTTCTTACTTCTTGCATGATCTGGCCCATGTTCATTTCCACAACCACAACGTATTTTGCATTTGCACATTTTTCTCGAACAAGATCATACGGAAATGGCCATAATGTCTGGAGTTCCAGAAGTCCGAGCCGTTCTCCTCTTGGCCTGCGACTAGCCACTACATGATTGGCCGACCGGGCTGAAGACCCGTAAGAAATCAGGATGCACTCAGCGTCTTCAAGGAAATACTCTTTGAACCGGGCGATTTGATTCACATTGTTCTGAATTTTATCCACTAAATGGCGAAGAAGACCATGAACTATTTTTGGATTGTCTGACGGAAACCCCCACATGTCATGAAACAAGCCGGTAACATTGTAGCGGTGCACACCGCCAAAATCAGACATGGGAAGACGGCCGTCTTCCCTTGGCAGATAGGGATGATAGTCCACACCTTCTCTCACGGATGTCCGGAGTCTTTCCACTAACGGAAGTTCTCCTTGTTCCGGCATCAGTAACCGTTCCCGCATGTGTCCCACGACCTCATCATATAGCAGGATAACAGGCGTTCTGTAAGTTTCTGAAATATTAAAGGCATCAACGGTGGTTTCAAACACATCCTGGTGGTTGGATGCCGTAATCGTGACAATGGCATGGTCCCCATGGGTACCCCATCGGGCCTGATTTACATCCCCCTGGCTCACGTGAGTGGGAATGCCTGTAGAAGGTCCGCCACGTTGTACATTGACAATCACACAGGGAATTTCCGCCATAATCGCATACCCCAGAGCTTCCTGCATCAAAGAAAAGCCGGGACCGCTGGTGGCGGTCATGACTTTACTGCCGGTAAGGGACGCCCCGATAATAGTGCACATGGATGCAATTTCGTCTTCCATCTGAATAAACTTACCCCCTTTTTGGGGCAAACGGTATGACAGAAGCTCTGCAATTTCCGTTGAGGGTGTTATGGGATAGCCTGCAAAAAAATCGAGGCCTGCATACAGAGCGCCTTCCACACATGCTTCGTTACCTTGAACAAATTTTATGTTCTTGTTTTTCATTAGTCATCCTGTTCTGTTTCTATTTCGATGGCAAGATCGGGACAGCGAAGTTCGCACATTTTGCAACAGATACAATCCGAACGTCGCGCGGCAAACACCTTGTCCGCGTCATCAAGTTCCAGTACATTCTTGGGGCAAAAATGGACACATATACCGCACCCTTTACACCATTCCCGGTTTATTACATGTGCTTTTAGCTTAGGTTTTGCCATGCATATTCCCTCTCATTTTTTCCAACGCTTTATATTATACATTCTTTAATTGGTTATTTTCTTAACGTCTTAATGTCAAGTAAATATGGGGATCTACAGCTCACCCATACTTAAGCCGGACGTTTAATCAACAGTCCGGCATTTGGTATTGCTGCTATGGGTCCGCTTGATTGTTTCACATGCATTTTTGCCTGATCCATGGAAATTTTCTCAACACCGATGGTCTCACAGACAGAATCACTCAATTTTGTTACCAATAAAATTTTGATTCGCTGTAATTTTGACATCATGGAAAGTGCCGTACCACCGTTTCCTTCATAATTTTCCGATAGTTTGTTGAATGCCCTCCCCCAATCGCCGATTTTAAACCACGGCAAAAAAGTTTTTGACCCCACACCGTCAAGACATTCTGCCAGAACAATCAACCGACCGCCGTCACGAACAAATTTTGCTGCATTATCTATGGCCTTATGGCTTTGAATAAAGTTGATATCTTTTGGATATCCGCCGCAGGACGCGATGACCAGATCATATTCCCGCGTACACACAATCTCACAATTTTTTCCATGTTCGGCACAGGCCTTCCGAAAATGATCGGTTCCAGCGCCCGGTAATAAATCGCAAACATTTCCCAAACTATCAAGAATTCCATGGACGGCCAAATCGGCAGGGAGAAATGTTTCATATTCCGCTAAATCCTCTGCCAGCGGATTTTTGTCCAATACACCTGATTGACATAAAGGAGAAAGGGTGTGACGCTCTGAATCCAAAAACAGCCCATGGTTGTGATATATGGCTTCTCTCTGGCCCAACCCCGGGAAAATCATCTTTCGCCCGCCACCGTATCCCGCAAAATAATGGTGTGAAATTGCACCGAAAGTTATAAGAAAATCGGCTTCAAGAATATCGCGCCGAATAAGCACCGGGGTGGCGCGCGAGGTCTTTCCCAAATTTACAAAACAATTATTATCCAGACAATCGTGATGAATAAATCGTACTTTCTTATAGGTATCACCGTAGGCTGCAAGACATTCTTTATCCGTCTGGCGCCGGTGAGTGCCGTATGCGATGAACACGGTAATGCGATCCGATCCAGCCCCAAAGTTCTCCAGCGTATCGAGCAGCACCGGCAAAAATTCCGGATAACCGCACAAACGGGTTTTATCCGCGAGCACCACGGCAACGTTTGTAAGATTTGGCTCCAACCGTTCAAGTGCATAGCCAATTCTTGAAGCAAATTCAGGTGCGGTTATTCTTGTTTCCGGTTCATTTACTTGCAAAATTTCCGTATGATCCGGAAGGTTAAAAGGAATTTGTCCGGTTCCATATTTAAAGATTACGGATGATTTCTTCTGCAAATTCCGAGCATTTGACTTCAACTGCACCCTCCATCTGCCGCGCCAGATCATAGGTGACCCGCTTTTGTTCCACTGTTTTTACTAATCCTTCCCTCACACGGTCCGCAGCCTCTTTCCAGCCAAGATAGTCGAGCATCATGGTCCCGGAAAGAATCAAAGATCCGGGATTCACTTTATCCTGTCCCGCATATTTTGGAGCCGTACCATGGGTGGCCTCAAAAAGAGCATATCCGTCACCGATATTTGCTCCCGGCGCCAACCCGAGTCCTCCCACCATGGCAGACAGCGCATCGGACATATAGTCGCCGTTTAAATTGGGCATTGCCAGCACATCATACTCTGCGGGACGCAAAAGAATCTGCTGGAACATGGCATCTGCGATCCGATCCTTGATCACGATCTTGTCCCGAGGGATTTCTCCGTTATGTTTTTCCCACAGATCTTCTTCAGTAATGACCCGTTCACCGAATTCTTCCCGCGCAACTTGGTATCCCCAGGTTCGAAAAGCGCCTTCGGTAAACTTCATGATATTTCCTTTATGAACAAGGGTGACGCTTTCCTTTTTATGCTCAAGGGCATAATCAATGGCCATTCGCACCAGACGGCGGGTTCCGAAGCGGCTGATGGGTTTCAAACCGATACCCGATCCGGCTCGAATTTCCCTTCCATCCTCGATTTTTACCAGATCGATGATTTTTTTCGCCATTAAAGAATCCGCTTTCCATTCAAGTCCCATGTAAACATCTTCGGTATTTTCTCTGAAAATGACCATGTCAACGTCCCAAGGCCTCAGCATGGGGCTTGGAATACCTGGAATATATTTTGTCGGCCGAACACATGCATAAAGGTCCAGTTCCTGTCGCAAGCTTACATTTATACTCCGGATTCCTTCCCCCACCGGAGTCGTCAGAGGCCCTTTTATGGCAACGCGATGAATCCTGATCTTTTCCAGGGTTTCTTCTGGAAGCCAGGTTTGTGTCTGATTAAACGCTTTCTCACCGGCCAGAACTTCCAGCCACTGAATCTTTCGGTCACTGCCGTAAGAACTCGACACCGCCGCATCCAGTACACGCCGGGCAGCCCGCCAGATGTCCGGACCGGTGCCGTCACCTTCGATAAAGGGAATAACCGGAAAATCAGGAACATTGAGTTTTCCATCATCCGAATAAGTAATTCTTCCATTATCCTCTGTCATATATACTCCTTTTCTTTTTTTAAATAAACATAAACGTTCAGGGTTCACGGTTCAACGCCATTAACCCTGAACCTTTGAACCTTTGAACGCTTAAAAAAACCTATATAAACCTTTTCATCAACTCATCAATAACTTCATCCACATTTTCCCAAGTAACCCCAAATTGTCGGCAGGCCTTTTCGGCCTTTTTCAGCCTATGAGGGCTTTCCATATCGCTGATACGCGAAAAGAATCCGAGCCTCCTTCCCACCTGATACACGCATTGTCGTTCGGGCTCCATTGCCAGAAATGTGCGAATGATTTCAAGCATATTTTCTTTATCCTGGGGCAGCGTGCCTTCCACGGTTTCAAAAAGGTTCAGGATGTGATCACTTTTTACAACGCTGTTAATACCGTTCAGTGCCTGGATCAAAAGCAGAATCTCTTTGGCCATCATAAGATCGGTGCATTTTTCAAAACGACCGGCCTCCCAATCATCGAAAAGCTCCACACTGTTGGGAATCGCCAGGGTTCGAAGCCTTATGAAATCAGGATTGATACAGTTTAAGGCATCGGCTGTTTCCAGTGCATGGATCTTTGAATACTCTCTTCCGCCCAGTCCCGGCATTATATATTCGGAAAGTTCCATTCCGGCCTTTTTTACCTTGAGACCCGCCTTAACATGAGTTGCTTTGGTAACCCCTTTTTTAGCCATTTTGAGAACCTTGTCTGAGCCGGATTCAAGACCGATATGAATTCTGTTTAAGCCGGCATCCTTTATCTCCTTGAGATCACTATCTTTGATCCGGGCAATGGTATGGGACCGTGCATAGGATGTTATCCGCTGAACCCAGGGTAAGCGGTTTTTAAGATGTATCAGAATCTCTACAAGGTCGTATGGCTTTATAATCAGGCTGTTCGCATCCTGGATAAAAATAGAATTCATTCCGCCGGCAAACCAGTTCAAGGCGGCGTTGAAGGCTATAGGGTCCGTTTGTTCATAATTTCCGGCTGCTTTAAGCATCTCGGTTCGGCGAATACGGCCGTATTCGTCGGCTATATTCCGTATCATTTGAATAGACGTGTGAATGGCGTCAATATCCTTTTTAACATGATCAACCGAACGAATGGAAAACCGTGATCTTTTATAAACGGGACAGAACGTACAGCGGTTCCATGGACAGTTGCGAGTGACACGAATCAGCAGGCTGTAAGCCTCGCTGGGCGGCCGTATGGGCCCCTGTTCAAATCCCTGGTATGATTCATCTGTTTTGCGCTTCCGACTCATACTGTTCAATCCATCCTTAACTAGTTTCCATCCAGAAAAGGCCCTTTTCCGCAATCTCTGCGTCAATCTGCGGAATTACTTGTGCTACGTACTACTTGTACGCCTCCGCGTAATTCCTTGATTGCCTTGACCTTGCGAAAAATTGCTCATTTCTGAATTGGAAACTTAATTTGTGCCCGATATAGATTTATGGATGGGCACTAACTATTCACGAGTTGCCGTTGATCATTTAGGTTTTACCATTCAATCATTTAATGATATACATAAAAGCCAGGAAATCAAGACATATACTGGATACTTGATGCTGGATACCGGATATTGGGATTTAATATTGAAAAAATCAATGGGATAATTTAGCGATGGATTGTTCTTAATACCTGAGCCTTGTACGAGTCGGAGGTTTTCATATGCAAGGCACTTAAGGGCGAAGTCATAGTCTGCTATTGCGAGCCCTTAATAACGCAGCGGATGAAAGCCTCCGGCTCGCCCTTTGGGTGAAAATTAATGAATAAAAAAAATCATTATACCATATACCATTTGGGTAAAACGTATAATTACATTACGTTGTATAAATCCGGTTCAATCAATTAACCTGAAGATTCTCATTAATTTTCATGCAAGATTTAGGTAATAACTCTGGCGCGGCTTGGGCTTACGGGCGCTTAAGTACAAGTTTCAGTCGGTTGGAAAGAGATGCACGCCGTGGTGGAGCGTTCTCCCTGTATTGGGATTCAAATGCGTTTACCCTGTCCAATTAATATTTGATACCTTTGACAAATGTTGGCGATTTAGAATAAAATTGACACGCCATCTTAAACGGAGCGTTTTAACTTTGAAGAAATTACGGATCACTATCATATTCATGCTGATTTTTGTGTTTTTCGTTGCAATAGCCGTATATGTGGATATCTTTAGATACGCTGACAAACCCGCAAGTGCCGAACCTGTAAAACAGGTTATCATTGTTAAACCCGGCCAGAAATTCAAGTCTCTTTCCGAAATACTGCATAAAAAAGGGGTTATTAATCATCCAGTCAAATTCAGGTTGTTTTCCCGTATTAAAGGCTATGATAAAAACATAAAAGCCGGAGAATATGTCCTTTCCCCTAACATGACACCAAAAATAATACTTGAAATCTTTGTCATGGGGAAGGTCCGTCTCCACAGGCTCACCATACCGGAAGGATATAACCTGCGGCAGGTTGCACAGGTTGTATCCCGGGCAGGATTCGGAACCCAAAAAGATTTTTTAAAGGCCGCAACACACGACGATCTGGTGCATTCCAAAGGAATTGATGCCCAAACCTTTGAGGGGTATCTTTTTCCCGACACCTATTATTTTACCAAAGACGCCACACCCGAAAAGATCATATCTTCAATGGTGAAACGTTTCTGGTCCGCGTTCAAGCCGGAATGGAAAAATCGAGCCAAAACCCTTGGATTTACAATCCACCAGGTGGTAACACTTGCATCGATTATTGAAAAGGAGGCCGGTGTGGCCGTCGAACGGCCCATTATCTCCTCGGTTTTTCACAATCGTTTAAAGCGGAGAATACGTCTGGAAAGCGATCCCACGGTTATTTACGGCATAGAAGACTTTAACGGCAACATTACCCGAAGAGATCTTGTCGAAAATACACCTTACAACACTTATAGAATCAAAGGGCTCCCTCCGGGGCCTATTGCAAACGCCGGAACCAAGGCCATAGAAGCCGCCCTTTACCCGGCAGACACCCGGTTCCTTTATTTTGTTTCAAAAAAAGACAGCACGCACCAGTTTTCAACAAACATAAAAGATCACAACAGGGCCGTGCGAAAATATCAATTACGTAAGTAAAGAATCCTGACCCAAAGGACCAGGCTTTGGTTTGCCCTTGAAAGGGGCTGTTTTACTTAAAGCCGTACAAGTTAAAAGTGTCTAAAGTGAACTAAAGTGCCTAAAGTTATGGTGTCGCTTCGCTCCGCTGTTTTTATATAATTAACAGAATTCCTTAACTTTAGTTCACTTTAAACTTTAGTTCACTTTAAACTTTAGTTCACTTCAAACTCTTGCAGCGATTCTTCAGGCAGAGCCGGAAAACTCTGACCTGGCACCAAGGACCAGGTTTTTCAGGGCAAATAAAAAAAATGTTGACCGTATCTGAAAAAGACGTCGAAAAGGCGCCCACGAATATTAGAGCAATCCGCCAAAAGGTGTTTGAAACCGTTTCTGAATCTAAAAAAAAGCTGACTTACGGTGAACTGGAAAAAAGACTCTCCCAAAAATTTGCGGTCCCTAAAAAACTGTTAAAAACGGCCATAAATGAACTGGTGGCAGATCGCCAACTGGTCTATACTTATAAATTTGGATGTTCGTTCCTGGAACAATCCTTTAACAAACCCACCCGCATCTCAAAACGGGTTGTTCTTAAACCGCCCGGGATGCGTTACCCGCCGAAATCCCATGACGTGGTCATTGATATAGCGCAAGGTGCGTCTTTCGGCTCGGGAGAACACCCCACCACCCGGCTGGCCGTCAGGGGAATAGAAGCGGCATTATCCGGAAAAAATTGTTTCGTTAAAACTAACCCTACCCGGGCCCTGGATATTGGAACCGGTTCAGGAATTCTAGCAATAGCGGCAGTATCGTTAGGGGTAAAAAAGGCATTGGGGATTGACATCGATCCCTGTTCAAGATCGGAAGCCAAAAAAAATATTATATTGAACAACATGGAAGATCAAATCCAGATCCTTGACCGTAACATAGAAAATATCAATGAAAAATTTTCCCTGATAACAGCCAACCTCAGGTATCCAACCATTAAACGGCTTTGTTCTCACATTTCAAAAATAACAGAAAAACAGGGTATGGTTGTGGTTTCGGGAATCAAAACATATGAAGTGACGGACGTTTTGAACAGTTACACCCGGAATGGCTTTAGATGTACCTGGAAAGCATTTGAGAAAGACTGGGTAGGGATGGTATTCGCTCGTTAAATCCTGGCACGGATAAACCGGAACAAATTGCCACAAAGGCACAAAGACACAAAGGAAACCTGTTTGTTAAAATTCATCTTCGTGTCTTGGTGTCTTGGTGGCGAAATGTTTTGACATAAAAAGAAGGTATAAAAATGGATATTGCATCATTTTCAGATGAGCAATCGGCAGGCCAGCGGCTGATGGTGGGATTTGACGGAACCGAACTCAACCCGGACCTCAGATTCCTTATTAAAACCTTAAAGGTAGGCGGAATCATCCTTTTTGCAAGGAACCTCTTGAATCCCGACCAGATCAAACATCTGTGCTCATCTATTCAGGAATATGCCCGCTCCTGCGGCCAGCCGCCGCTCTTTATCTCTATTGACCAGGAAGGCGGAAAAGTAGCCAGACTTAAAGAACCGTTCACCCAGTTCCCGGGTAATCCCAAAATGAAAGGCCCTGAAGATGCGATTCACTTTGCCCGGGTCACGGCTGCAGAACTCACAGAGATCGGAGTCAATATGAACCTTGCGCCCGTATTGGATATTGCACCCGAAGGCATAGACAGTGTCCAGACAAGCCGTGTGTTCGGCCATGACCCCATGTGGGTATCTGAACTGGGAACGGTGGTTATCGACCATCTTCAGGCAAATAATATTATGGCGGTGGCAAAACATTTTCCGGGGATCGGCCGCATCATACTCGACCCACATCATGAAATCTCCGATCTGGATATTGATGCTGACGCTATGCAAACAACCGATCTGCTTCCTTTTAAAGCCGCCATAGAAAATAACGTGGCCGGAATCATGCTTTCTCACATTCGTTATCCAAAGATGGATGCCAAGTGGCCCGCAAGCCTGTCAGCGATCATTGCCGATGATCTTCTTCGCAAACAAATGGGGTATTGCGGAGTCATCATGACCGACGATTTGGACATGGGCGCCATTAAAAAACATTATGATATCAAAACCGTTCTCCGGCAAATCCTTTCAGCAGATATAGACATTGCCCTGATCTGTCACAAAGGCCCGGATATTGAAAATGCTTTTGAAGAAATTTTGAAATCCTTTTCGGATTCTAACAGGATTAAAGAGAAAGGGCTTCAATCTTTAAGAAAGATCATGAATTTGAAAACAAAATACTTGGGGTATGGTTTGCTATGAAATGTATATAACGTCTCATCCACCCAAGATAGGCCTCTTCCGTTCGGATGTCATAATGCTTGCGTCTTAATATTCCCCTTGCAAGATCTAATAATTTCTTAGGGTTCCGTCTGTTATTATCCTTGACATACTGCATTGATTTCCTTATAATATTTTCATAAATTTCCTACTCGTATATTCTGCAGTTAGTCTATATACTGTTATTGCAGAACACATCAACACAGAATTTTTTCTGCAATATCACCTTATATCACAAATTACAGAATATTTTCCGGTGAATTAAATTGCACTAAAAAATATACTGAAATGGTAGATCAAAAAAAGGTGAATGATATGTTTAAAAAATATCTATTATTCTTCATTTTGTTAATTTTGTTTGGTTGCCAACAAGAAAAACATGAATGGAATCCTATCTTCGAGGAAACTAATTTTGATTATTTTAACAACAGCATAGAACAGTCATTATTATTAACAGATGACGCATATTCAGAAGCAAACAAAAACAAGCAACAATCTATTCAAGAAAAGCTATACCAAGCTAAAAATAGGCTACTTGAAATAAAGGACTACTACGTTCCACTTACAACTGTTAGACAAAAAATATACGATGCCGAAAGACATTACAAATCGAATAATATTAAAAAATCGGTAAAATTGCTTGAAGACTCAAAATCAATACTAACATTATTAGATTTGACGACAAAAAGCGAGAGTTTTGACAAGGTAATTTTAGACTTAAACTCAATGATTAATGAAGCAATTTCAACATTTGACGAAGGTTCAACACTTAATACATATAATAAAATGAAAATAATAGGCGAGCATGTAAACTTAATGCTCTACAGAGGCGATCTTGTACTTTCAGGGATTGAATTTGAAAAATGAATGCATTAAAGAAATGGTGTCAAATCTTGAATAGTGAATTAAAACTATTTTAACTATAATATC
>Ga0315532_1000721_pt1 | contig 26078 bp, 21 predicted proteins | sample SalMarWE160370MG_FD_203082 | JGI IMG/M metagenome (GOLD analysis project Ga0315532, IMG submission 203082) | Salt marsh sediment microbial communities from the Plum Island Ecosystem LTER, Massachusetts, United States - Salt Marsh Sediment WE1603-70 ...
CCGGCCTGAGGAACGGTTTATCAGGGGATGGAGAAAATTTGAGGGGATGCAACTGGAGTCTGAGGACTATGTGGCTAAGCCAATCGAGCCAGCTTCACTTGTGATCCGCATCCAAAGGCTATTGGAAGAAGCGGCCAGGAAGATAAGAGTGCTCGTGGCGGATGACCATACTATGGTCAGGGATGGAATATGTGCTGTCCTTATGCTACAGAGGGACTTAGACATAGTGGGCGAGGCTGTCAATGGAAAAGAGGCAGTTGAGAAGGTGTTTCGACTTCTGCCCGACGTAGCGTTGATGGACATACTCATGCCTGCGATGAGTGGGCTGGAGGCAACAAGGCAGATAAAGGATCAGTGCCCCCAGACAAGAGTATTGATTCTGACCCAGTATGATGAACAGGAAAATATGCTTGTTGCCAGCCAGGCGGGCGCATATGGCTTCATTCCCAAGAAGGCTGCTAGTGAGCAGCTTATAGCGGGCATAAGAGCTGTACATGGAGGAAGCTATTTCCCCGAATCTTTTGCCAAGTTAGTTTCGAACTAACGACAATGTAAAGGGCGGGCTTCTTTGAAAGCGAGGAGTTGTATTTTATCCTCCTTGAGCTTTCTGTAGTCAGTCGCCATTATCTCACACCCGACTGCTACCTTGGCTCTGAGTTTAGAACAAAGCCTGGCAATTCCTTGTTGTATTGCCAGGCTTGTTTTCATTACCCCGCCTTAATCTTCTCCGTCAGGAGGAGAAATTGGCCACAAAGACTGAGGAGATATTCAGCATAATGACAAGAAAATTAGTATCTTTAACGTCCTGACGATAGAAGTGCAAAGCTGATTCTTGCTCTCATCTGGCTTTTCCAATATACTGACGAAGGATAACCGTAGTTGAAATGGGCAGGCAAATAACCAATCTCATTATCACAGGTTTCTCAGGCACCGGTAAATCTTTGGTGGCTAAAGACGTAGCCCGGAGATTAAATTGGGATTTTCTTGATACCGATGATGAGATAGTTAAACAAACTGGCAAGCCTATCGCCGAGATCTTTCGCCAGGATGGTGAGGCAAGGTTCAGGGAACTGGAACGCGAGACGATTAGAAAAGCTTGCCAGCAAAGGCACATGGTCATATCTATTGGCGGCGGTGCCATAGTTGACCCACAAAACTATGAGTTGCTTGCCAGAACCGGGTTAATTGTTTGCCTGGAGGCTAAACCTGAGACAATCTATGAGCGCTTGTTCCGTGAGGCTGCTTGCAGTCCTGGAACCGAAGTTCGCCCCCTTTTAGCTGTTGATAATCCTCTGGAACGCATCAGGCAGCTTAAAGCCTCCCGGCAGTCTTATTATGCTAAAGCAGATTGGACAATTCATACTGACGGCTTAAGCATCAGTGAAGTAGCAGAGGAGATAATAAGGACTTCGAGATTGCTTCGTCGCTACGCTCCTCGCAATGACAAGGAAAAGGCGCAGAGTGGCATTGACAAAGACATCGCTTGCTTGGTAGAGACTGCGACTCAAAGTTATCCTGTCTTTATTGGCTATGGTTTATTGGACAAGCTTGGTGAAAAGATGAAAAAAGCTGCTTTGTCCGGTACAGCCACCATAATTAGCGACGAAAATGTCTTCTCTCTTTATGGCAGCAAAGTTGAGGGGATCCTCAAGGACACTGGGTTTGTCGTTAATTCCTTTGTAGTGCCGCCGGGCGAAAAAGCGAAAAACATGGACTATGCTATCAAGATTTATGATTTCCTTGTCGAGCATCGGGCGGAGCGAGACGACATTATCATCGCCCTGGGTGGGGGCATGGTAGGCGACTTAGCGGGTTTTGTCGCTGCCACCTTCTTGCGGGGCACGTTCTGGATACAAGTGCCGACCAGTTTGGTAGCCATGGTTGATGCCAGCATTGGAGGTAAGGTCGGGGTTAATCACCCTGAAGGAAAAAACCTTATTGGTGCCTTCTATCAGCCTAACCTGGTTTTGGCTGACTGTCAGACTCTTATCACTCTGCCTCGGCGTGAATTAACCTCAGGTTGGGCTGAGGTTATCAAGCACGGCTTGATTCTTGATGAGGAATTTGTTCAATTCCTGGAGAGTAATGTTGATAAGTTGACAAAATTGGAGCCGGATTTGCTTCACCGGGCTATTGCCCGCAGCGCTGCTATCAAGGCTCAGGTCGTCAGCCAGGATGAAAAAGAAAGGGAAGGAAAACGCACCGTCTTGAACTATGGGCATACTATTGCTCATGGATTGGAGGCTGCTACACAATATAAGCGATTTCTTCATGGCGAAGCGGTGGCTGTTGGCATGATGGGAGCCGCTAAGCTCAGTCAGCGATTAGGCCTTTTGCCTTCAGCGGCAGTAGAGCGCCAGCAAGCCCTATTACAGAAATTCGGCCTACCCACTGGCTTTTCTGGACTAGGTTTAACTGAAATAACAAGGGCTATGGAGTTAGACAAGAAGGTCAAGGGAAAGGCAATTCGCTGGGTGATGTTACAAGATATCGGCAAAGTAGTAATTCGTAGTGATGTGCCTCAGCAAGAAGTGCTAGCTGTTCTCCAGGAGCTAGCGGAATCATGACCTCTTAGCTCAATGTCTCGACAAGTAGCTAAGAATGCAATACAATTCTATTACTTAATACAATAACATAGAGGTTAATGTTCGGCTCCTGGTATAAATATATAAATAAATGAATGAGAGCTTAACATCATACTGCGGTCTCTGTTGTGCTGATTGCATACCTTCGCGTGAGGGGTTCTTCAATCTGGTGAACAGGCTCGCTGAGATGCTTGCGGAATTGCGGTTTGAGCATTATGCAGAACTTAAATCTGAAATAGATGAGGAGTTCAAAGAGTATCCCAAGTTCTTATCGATCTTGCATCATATTAAGGGGCTTCGTTGCGCTAATCCTTGCCAGCTTGGAGGTGGAAATCTTCAATGTAAAATAAGATTGTGTGCCCAGAGTAAAAGATTGAAAGGTTGCTGGCAATGCCAAGCGCGTAGTGAATGCACACTTCTTGATCGTCTCCGGGGCATTCATCCCAATCTAGACTATCATCTCGATCTCATTGAAGAGATGGGGCCTGGAAATTGGTTTGAAAAGAGAAAAGAACATTATCGTTGGCAAGTAAAAGCCGAGCAAGCGCATGTAGACGAACCACAGCGGAGCCACGGCCTCTGATGCCGCGAGTTATACCAGTAATTTATCTAAAGGACAGAGACACGCCGGTTGCTCTCACAGAAGCCCCTCTTTGACTCATTAGCGCCGCACGTGATAGGAACTTAGTGCAATTAGTCGGTATTGGCCGTTCTTCTAGAGTTATGGCGACAGGACACCTAATTCGAATGTCGCTAAAACAGATTAATAACACCTAACAAATTAATCCAGCGGACGAATCGCAGTCACTGCTGATTTGGAACGTTAGGCAAGAAAGAATGATATAATTGAGAGGAAGAATATTAAGGAGGGGATTATGGGTACCACAAGATTTATATACTGGCAAGATGATGATATGTGGCTCGGTTATTTGGAAGAATATCCAGATTATATGACGCAAGGGCAGTCGTTAGAAGAATTAAAAGAAAATCTCAAAGATATTTATGACGATTTAACCAGTGGTGCTATTCCCTATGTTCGTAAAGTTGCCGAACTGGAAATAGCATGAAAAGGAAAGAATTGGTAAGGCAACTGGAAGAGATGGGTTGTATTTTTATCAGGCGTGGAAGAAGACACGATTGGTATCAGAATCCAAGAATAAAAGTTGCTCAACCTGTTCCGAGACATAACGAAATCAACGACAATCTTGCAAAGCATATCATAAAAATGTTGAAGCAAGATGGCTGACACATAAATCCGAAGGACAGCCCTTCCGCTCACCACTGATTTAAAACGTTAAGTTTTTTCTTATACTGGGAAGCCAAGCATGGATGACTTATTGCAGTTAGGAAAGCAGGTCTTGGCGTCACAACCTTTTAGTGTGCTTGTTGGCGCAGAGTTAACAAGCTTTTCGCCAGGATATGTTGAGCTGGCAATTCCGATCACTCCTCAACTGAAACAGCAGCATGGCTTTGTGCACGGAGGCGTAATCAGCTATGCCGCAGATAACTCTCTTACGTTTGTGGGCGGAAGTGTTCTTGGCCCAGCAGTTGTAACGGCAGAGTACAAGATTAATTACCTAAGGCCGGCTATGGGGAGTGTTTTGATTGCTAGAGCAACAGTTGTCTACTCAAGTAAGACCCAGGCTGTTTGCCGTTGCGATGTATTCGTGATTAACGAAGATAAGGAGAATTTATGTGCCGTTTCGCAGGGCACAATCGCCAGGATCAGTCAATCTTCGGAGGCTCAAGACTAATCGCTGGGTGCTCTTGCAGGATATTCGCAAAGTAGTAATTCGTACTGATATGCCTCAGCGAGAAGTGTTAGCGGTTATTCGTAGCTAGCAAAGCGGTGGGCGCGGCTCAATTGAAAGTAAGCCCTTTTATAGGCTATAATGGACAATTCAGAAAAGGGGACTATCCTTGTTCAAGAGCCATAACTGTGGTGAACTGAGGAAAAACCATGCCGGACAGAAGGTGACTTTAGCTGGCTGGGTGCACCGGCGTCGTGACCATGGCGGGAAGGTATTCATTGACCTGCGTGACCGGGAAGGTATAGTCCAGGTAGTATTCAATCCCCAGGTATCACAAGAGGCATACCAGATAGCCGGCTCGCTCCGTAGCGAGTATGTAATTCAGGTTACTGGAGAAATTGCCCCCCGCCCTGAAGGGACAGAGAATCGCAAATTGACTACTGGAGATATTGAAGTCATAGCCAAAGAGGCTGTCATCCTTAATCCGTCGAAAACGCCGCCATTTTATATAAATGAAGATGAAGATGTTGAAGAATCGCTTTGCCTCAAAAACCGCTACCTGTACCTGAGAAGGCCGAGGATGAAGGACAACCTTCTCTTACGCCACAGGGCGATAAAGTTTATTCGTGATTTCCTCGACGCTAAGGGATTTGTTGAGATTGAAACACCTATCTTGATTAAGAGCACGCCGGAGGGAGCCCGGGACTACCTTGTGCCCAGCCGTATCAATCCCGGCAAGTTTTATGCTCTTCCTCAATCTCCACAGCAGCTCAAACAAATCCTCATGGTAGCTGGGTTTGATAAGTACTTCCAGATAGCTCGTTGCTTCAGGGATGAAGACCTCCGGGCAGACCGCCAGCCTGAGTTCACCCAGCTTGACATGGAAATGAGTTTCATCGAAGTAAAGGACATATTGCAGCTCATGGAGGAACTTTTCACCTCGCTTGCGGGGGCTACTAAACCTGATATGCGGTTACTGAAGCCCTTTCCCTGCCTCTCCTATAAAGAAACGATGGAGAAGTATGGCACGGATAAACCGGATATCAGGTTTGGTTTGGAACTCAAGGATATATCTGATATCGCCGCTAACACCGACTTTCAGGTTTTCCGTTCGGCCCTCGATAATAATGGCAAGGTGAAGGGAATGTGTGTCCCTGGCTGTGGTCATTATACTCGCCATCAACTTGATGAATTGATAAATTTAGCGAAGAGCTGTGGTGCCAAGGGTTTAATGACCATGGCTTTTGCAGGAGAGGCAATAACTTTAGATGAGGTAAAATCGGCGGCTGTTAAATATTTAACTCCTCGCCAATTGGAAGAAATAGCTGGTAGATTCGAAGCAAAGCCTGGTGACCTTTTACTTATCGTGGCTGATAAACTGGAGGTAGTCAATAAGACACTGGATGAGTTGCGACGCGAGATGGCACAGCGACTTAATCTAGCCGATGCTGACCTGCTGGCTTTTGCCTTCATAGTTGGTTTTCCTTTTTTGGAGAGGAATGAGGCTGAGAATCGTTGGGAACCCATGCACCATCCGTTTACTGCTCCTCGATGGGAAGATGCGTCGCTTCTTGATACAGAACCAGCTAAGGTTTATGGTCAACATTATGATGTAGTGTGCAATGGTTGTGAACTTGGCAGCGGCAGCATCAGGATTCACAATCGTCAGCTTCAAGAAAGAATATTTAGCCTCCTTGGTTACAGCAAAGAAGAAATGGAAAGCCGATTTGGAGGTCTCTTAGAGGCGCTGGAATATGGAGCACCGCCCCATGGCGGTATTGCCATAGGACTAGACCGTTTGGTGATGTTATTTGCCGGGGAGCAGAGCATAAGGGAGGTTATTGCTTTCCCGAAAAATCAGAATGCCGTTGATATGATGTTGGATAGTCCCTCTTACGTCGATAAGCATCAGCTCGATGAGCTAAACCTTAAGCTAAAGCACGAGGTTCTTCACTTACAATGACAAGGAATGAGACGTGAAAGTAAGCACAGAAAATTTGGGGAATTGCCAGGCAGTCCTTACTATTGAGGCTGAAGACAGCGAGTTAGATAAATCACTAGACGAGGCTTATCATCACCTGGTCAATGAGGTATCCATACCTGGTTTCCGCAAAGGAAAAGCACCGCGAGCCATTCTGGTGCAGCACATAGGAAAGAAGAATTTGTTGGAAGAGGCATTGGAGTATCTGATACCACAGCTTTATAAACAGGCGATCGAGTCTCAGGAAATCGAACCCATCGCCAGATCAGAAATAGAAATTATTAAAACTGAGCCTGTGGTTTTCAAAGCCATAGTGTCTCTCAAACCTGAAGTTAAGCTTGGCGATTACAATAGCATAAGGCTGGAGCCCGGCCCCGTAACAAAAATCGCTAAGAAAGAAGTTACTGCTGCCATGGAAGAGTTCCGGGAAAGACAAGGGGCATGGGTGCCTGTAGACCGCTCTGTCGAGCTGGGTGATTTAGTCACCATGGACATCGAAGCCAATGTGGGCGGGAGACCCTGGTTAAATCACAAAGACGTATTATATGAGGTGGATAAGGATTCGAGTTCACCTGTGCCTGGATTTGCCTCTCATTTGCAGGGCGCTGAAAAAAATAAAGAAATGACTTTCAGCTTGACTATTCCTGATGACTATCCCATCAAGGAAATGTGTGGCAAAGAAGGCACTTTCAAAGTCACTGTTACTGAAATAAAGGAGAAACAGTTGCCAGAGCTTGATGATGAATTGGCTCAGAGTGCCGGTTATGATAACCTGGCAGATATGAGCAAGAAGGTGGCTGCTGATTTAAGGGCCAAAGCTGAGGCTAGGAATCGCTCGGAGTTGAGGCAAAAGGCGCTTGACGCTCTGGTGGAAATCAGCGAGGTAAACTATCCCCCCGTTTTGGAGGATGAGGAAATTACCGGACTTCTTAGGGACGAGGCACAGCGCTTGGGCTTTAGAGAGCTAGCGGATTACCTGAAGAGAAGCGGTAAAACAGAGGAGGAACTTAAACAAGAACTGCGTCCTATAGCGAAAAAGCGGCTTGCTCAGGGTCTTGTCTTAGGGAAATTAGCTGAAGAGGAAAAGATTGAAATTAGTTCCTCAGAGGTAGATAATAGGGTAGATGAGATTACCAATGGTGCTGAGGATAAGGAAAAAGCAAGGCAGTTTTTCTCACTGCCCCAAGTTAGGCAGTCAATTGAACAATCTCTGCATACTCAGAAGACGATGGACCGATTATTACAAATAGCCATTGGCAATGCTGAGAATATGACAAAGGGGGAATGATGGAAACAATATCTCAAGTGATAATTCCTACAGTGACCGAGACTGGTGCTCGGGGTGAACGTATTTTCGACATATATTCCCTCCTGCTCAGAGAGAGGATCGTTTTTTTGGGCACGCCGATCAATGACCAGATAGCCAATCTTATTATTGCTCAGCTCCTCTACTTAGAGAGGGAAGACCCAGAAAAGGATATAAACCTTTATGTTCATTGCCCCGGTGGCATTATAAGCGCTGGCTTAGCCATTTACGATACTATGCAGATTCTTCGTTGCCCTATATCCACTATTTGTGTTGGCCTAGCAGCTAGCATGGGCACCCTGCTTCTTTGCGCTGGAACTAAAGGCAAAAGGTACGCTTTACCCAATTCGACTATACATCTGCACCAGGCAGTTGGTGGTGCTCAGGGGCAGGCGGCAGATATTGAAATTGCCGCCAGAGAAATCATGAGGATGCAGGAAACGATACGTAACATCATAGCTAAGCACACCGGTCAGCCGGTAGAGAAGATTGCCCACGACACCGACAGAGACTTTTATCTTAGCGCTGAACAAGCAGTGGAATACGGCCTTATAGACGAAATACTTAGCAAGCCAGCCAAGAAATAAAATGGATGCACTGCGGTTAACAGCGGCCGGGGCCTGGTCAGATCAACCCGCCCGAATGGTGCTGCATGTAAGGGCTGAGGCGTCTTTTAGGTTCAACTGGCAGGATGATAGCTGGAATGCCAGACTGGATGGAGGCAAGTGCTATGGTTTATGCCGCAGGTGAAGCATTCGGTGGGCTGGGCAAAGGGGGCTTAATTACCATCATCGTCGTTTCCCTAATCGCTATTGTTACCTTCGTGTGGATCTTCCGTGAGACCAGAAAGCGAGATTAAGTAATCTATATCAGCCCAGTTTGGCAGCTTCCTCTCTAACCAGATTTCGTATCCTTTTATGAGTTTCTAATGGAATAGCTATGTCTTTTTTTTCAGCTAGCCAATGAAAATATCCTCTATTGCTCTTTCCTCCAGCCTTCTCCCTTTCTTTGACCACTCTTTCAATAATGTGTCGGCTACCTTTCTCCCAGGCTTCCAGAACCATCCACAAATCATACAAACTTACCGATGCCAGACCCAGAGTGGAATAGGGCAAGACGTATTCATTAGCATTGAAAGCAATGGCTAAGCCGCCTGCCTTGTTGACAGCCTGAAGCATTTTGAAATCTGTGATGCTATCTCCCACTACCGTCCAAAGGGAAAGCGGTTTTCCCATCTTGGTGCTAAAATTCTCCAGTGCCTCTACCTTGCGTCTCCCGCCTACTGGTTTCACCTGGCCTATCATTCTTCCCGAACTTGTTTGGGGCAATTTTTGCCAATAAAAATAGTCCAGATATTCCCTTATTCTAGTATCGTCAGTAAAAGGATTAAGATTCACAATTTCGTGTTCTGTTTGCTCCAGTGAGGCAAATTCATCTTGGCTTAATAGCTGGCGAATCTGTTCTAGGGGAAAAGAAGTGCAAGCCACATTCTCACTGGGTATGCCCAGTCTCTGTGTAATTGGGAAAGCATATTGTTCGTAACTAGTACTAATACAGAATATGTACCACCCTCGAGATTTAAGTTCGGAGATTAATTCAGTTGCCCCTGGGGTTAACCCAGCTTGCTGCCCCATAGCAGCGATTTGTTCCTCTTCTATTCCGTGATAAGCAAGGAAGGGAGTGATGAGAGCAAGTGTGTCTCCCGGCTCATAGTCAGGCCGACCTTCTAAAGTCAGCAAATCATCATAACGGCTGATAACTTCGAAAATCTTGCCGCCACGGGGGAATAGCTTCATCAGTTCATAGGCATTATCTTGGGGAGCTAGGGGTCCCTCGAGGTCAAAGCAAATCAGGTTCATCTCAGATTTTTTTCACCTCCTCATCTATCCTGCCACTAAGGTTGTAGCCACTGATTAACTTTCCTTTAGCATCAATTACTTTCTTGTTCTTTATGCCGACCTCGCCCCGACTCAGAGACTGTAATGTCAAGGTGATAAGTGGAAATTCCCTAGCAAGTTCGTGCTGACGGATGAGCTTGAACAGGCGATTATTTTCACCTTGTTTCTTTTTAATCTCTTCGGTGGGCTGCCCATTTATTTCCCTCCAGTATCTATCAAAGGGTTTGCCCTTAATTGGGAAGGTGCAGTAGGCTACTGGCGGTCCCTTATCTAACTCGGGTGTTACTAGATTCATCATTGCTCCGGCTGTGTCGGCTTTATTTTGTATCAACGCCCAGATTACCTCCTGCCAGCTACCAGTAGGTCCACCGGGGGGTGCCGGATGAAGATTAATCATATCGTATTTCTGGCATAGCTCTTCACTCACGATGAGCATATAGCCAGCAAGAACACAAAGGTCGGGAGCAAATGGTTCAATCCTCTTGTTTACCTCTCTATCGTATTTGATGCGCCATTCTTTCTTAATACCCAAAGCCTCCTCCTCTTTAGCAGGCTTAAACTTTTTGTGAGATAAATAGACAAGAGAAATGTTGTAGGTCCGAACAAGCTCGAAGAATAGGTCACTTTCCTTCGTCTCGCCAGGTTCTCGGTTGCTAAAAACGAAGCTAATTTTCCCGTTAATGTCGCCGCTGTGGCTCCTATTCCGCACAGCTTGGAAAAGCTGTCGGGCAGCTTCATCTCTCCCTGTGGAAAACCAACCAATGTTCAGCACAAGCCTGCTTTACCTTCCTCACTCATGTCATTTTGAGCACAGTGAAGAATCTCCAAGTACACGATTCCTTATTCTGGCCCACATGCTAGCAAAATGAGCAAAATAGCTAGATTTTTGGCCGAATATTTTACCCTGAGCTAAAGAATTTAGGAAGTCATCAGGTCCGTTGAATTCGGGCATTTCCACATATGCTCGGCCAATTTCGCCTAAAGTATGGGCGTCGCTGCCAGCGCTGGCAAATTTTCCCTGCTCTTTGGCTAGTTTCCATGCTCTGGCGATGCTACTAGAAAATGGGGTACGAGAATTATAAGTTTCAATAATATCAACCTGGGATAAAACTTCTGCCGAGGTTAGGGGGTTGGGATTCCAGGGCAGCGACCGGCCAAATGGATGGGGAATAGCCACTAGACCGCCTTGGCTTCTGATTCGAGATATTGTTTCTTGGGGAGATAATCCCCGAGAAACTTCTTCACTAAGAAAGAGCCCCATTATTTCACCCACAGGCGTTAAGATCTCCTCAGCAACGATTACTTTAAACGGAGCCAATTCTCTTAACTTTAAGGCACCGGTAATGGTATTGTGGTCAGCTACAGCAATACAATTTATGCCGAGCTTGAGACAACGCTTGACTATTTGCTCCAAAGGTGAGAGGCAATCTATAGAATAGCAGGTATGAACGTGTAAATCAGCTTTTATCAATTAGCTTACCTAATCCCGTTATTGCCTATCAGTCATTTCGGGCTCTGGCCCTCTTGTCATTCTGAGGGAGCACTTTGGCTGAGCTCGGTGTGAACTCCGCGACCGAAGAATCTGTCCCTTTCGCCTGTTGCCTGATTATACCAGATTCCTTAAAATTTGCAGCTAAGTTCGTTCAGCTTCAGAGTGGTAAAACTTTTTGGAATGGAGCCAGCATTGCTGAATGGATGTTGGCGAGCCATTATTGGGCGTTACCGTTCTGGAGGGCTCAGGATAAAGATAGACTCTGGCGCACAAAAGTTAGAGTATTCAAGCACTTATTCGCTATTTACAAGGTTGACTTGATCCTCAACATGTACTACTTTATTAATGACGTCACCTTCACCACACCGAAGCCGTGGCCAAAAAAGAGGAGGTTCGATATGGAAAAGGAAGCCGTGTTCCCCGCCAACCTACCCAGCTGGATGAAGAATTTGTTTGAAGTGATGAAGCTGCCCTTCTCACCAGCCGTAAAAGCTGGGGGCTTCGTGTTCGTGTCCGGTGTTACCTGCTTTCTAGATCGCAAGACTGAAGCACCGGTCGAGGGCATAGAAGCCCAGACGAGAGAGACGCTGGAGGTAATCAAGGATACCCTGGAAGCCGCTGGCTCGTCCCTGGACAAGGTCGTCAACGTGACCGTGTTCCTCAGAGATGCCGAGGACTTCTCCAAGATGAACGAGGTATATCGTACGTTTTTCCCAAAAGACCCACCAGCCCGCTCCACCATCGTAACCGGGCTGGTGTTGCCGCAAATGCTAGTTGAGATGGAATGTATGGCGATGGTATGACGTGGCCATGGGTGCAAGCAGACATGGCTTATCTTGATCAAGACCCTATGGTGTGGCGATATTGGCAGCGATAAAACGCTGAAAAGGTTAATTAGGCGATGTCAGCCTGCCTTCTCCAGATATTCGCCAGTGCGTGTATGGACTCTGATGGTCTCGCCTGTATTGATGAAAAGAGGAACCTGGACGGTTGCTCCAGTTTCTAGCTTAGCTGCTTTAGTGCCCGCTGTTGCCCTATCCCCCTTGAAGCCAGGCTCTGTCTCCGTAACCTGAAGCTCTACTGAATTGGGTAGCTCTATTGCCACTGCATCCCCCTTGCAGGTCAGAATCTCTAGCATCAGACCCTCTTTTAGATAATTTGTGCTCTCTCCTATCTGAGCGGAAGTTAACATAATCTGCTCGTAACTATCATTATCCATGAAGTAATATAGGTCGCCATCGCTATAGAGGTATTGGACTGGACGATGCTCCAGAAGTACTGGTGTAACTTTATCCCCGGACTGGAAATTCCGCTCGGCAACATTCCCGCTGCGAACATCGCGAAGTTTCAACTTGACTACAGGCTGCCTTTGTTGCATCTTAACATGTTGATATTCCAGAATTTGGTATATTTCGCCATCTAGCTCTATGGCGACTCCCTTTCTCAATTCTCCGGCATCAATCATAGGATGACCTCCATTTCTTGTTAGGTATTCAGCCTTCGGCGTTAGTTTTGTTGCTGATTGCTGAAGAACCGATAGTTGCTAGATACCCTTCTCTGCCCTGGTGAGCACTTTGGCCTTGCCATTTTCCAAAACTACCATATCTTCAATCCTAACACCACCTTGTCCCGCAAGGTAAATTCCCGGTTCTATGGTAAAAACCATGCCATCTGCAAGTGAATCAGAGGATCTGGGACCAAGGGAGGGAAATTCGTGCACCGCTAGCCCAACACCATGTCCTAGACCATGTCCAAAGGCATCTCCATAGCCAGCTTGTTCAACAACACTTCGGGCCAATTGATCTGCCTGCGAAGCATCCATACCTGATTCAACTTTCTTTATGGCGGTGGTCTGTGCTTTGAAAACTATATTATAAATTTCCTGTAGGGTTTTTTCTGCTTTGCCTAAAAATAAAGTGCGACTGAAGTCGCTGCAATAACCGTTGATTCTGGCCCCCATGTCAATCAACACTGGTTCACCAGAGCAAATTATTTTTTCCATAGGTCGAGCATGGGGCAAAGCTGAATTTGGGCCTGAAGCCACGATGATTTCAAAGGGCATTCCTTCACTGCCTTCCTGACGAAGGAATTTTTCTATCTCCCAGGCTGCCTCCTTTTCCGTTATGCCAGGACGAATTATCCCTTTTGCCTGTTCAAAGGCGGCATCGGCTAGCTCTACTGCTCTTGTGATAAACCCTAGTTCTTCGGGTTCTTTTATGGAGCGAAGCTGCTCTACTATGCTAGTAGTGGAAACAAGCTCAAGGTTAGCTGGCTTGGTCTTTATTGCCTCACTGAGTTTGTGATAACCCTCATAAGAAATAGAATTTGCCTCGAAGCCTAGTTTGTGCCACCCCAAATCAGAGACCAAACTAGGAAGCCAGTCACGTAAGTCTCGCTTAATCTGTATAATTTCAAAATATGGCGACTCTTCCTTAGCTTGCTCAACATAGCGAAAGTCAGTAGCCAAAATGGCATTCTGTTCTGAAATGAGTAGCCATCCGGAGGAGCCGGCAAATCCAGAGATGTAGAAGAGGTTCTCCGGCTGAGAAAGCAGGAGAGCATCTAGGCCCTTTTCGGCGATCGATGTTCGCAGCTTCCGCAACCGCTTTACTCCAGACTTTCTCCTCGTGCCTTCGGCACTTCTATTCGTCATTTCGAGTTTCCCTTTGCCCGTAAACCTCTCTATCTTATCCCGGTAGGCTGATTACAATCCCAGTACCAGCCGCGCAATCCCAAAGTAAAGCGCCACGCCAAATATGTCCAGAACCGTAGTTAAAAAAGGGGCGGACACCAGAGCCGGGTCAATCTTGAGCAGACGAAAAATAAATGGTAAGGCTCCGCCTACCAGGGTTGCCATTACTGAGATGCCCACCAGGGTCATGCCCACCACGGTGGCTGCCTCCAGGTTCCGGCCAGACGCATAAACCAAGCCCAGGGCAACCGCGCCGAGGGCAACGCCCATGATAGCGCCTATACCGACTTCCCGCAAGACTATGGCCAGAGCCCGTCTCGGGTTCACCTCCCCGGTAGCCAGCCCGCGAATGACGACGGTGGCTGATTGCGCTCCCACATTCCCGCCAGTGGCAATTACCAAAGGGATGAAGCCAGTCAGTATCCATGCCCCGGCGAGCAATTCTTCCTGGGCAAAAATAATAGGGGCAATAACCAAGCTGACCGGGATAAGCAGGAAGAGCCATGGCGTCCGGCGCCGGACAACGCTGAAAATACGGCTGGCAAAGTAACCTCGCTCCGTACCCGGTACCGCACCAAAGCGATAAATATCCTCGGTGGCCTCTCGCTCCATGATGTCCGCCACATCATCATGGGTGATGGTACCGACGAGACGCTGTTCTGCATCCACCACGGGAATTGCCAGCAGGTTATGTTCCCGAAGTTCCTTGGCTACTTCCTCGCGGTCGGTGTGGGTAGAGACAAAGGGCGGGTCTGGTTTCATGATATCGCTCACCTTGGCATTCGGGTCAGCGATGACCAAGTCTTTGAGTGAAACAGTGCCTATAAGATAGCGGCGGCGATCCATGACATAGCACTCGTATACAGTCTCCCTGTTGATGGCCAGCTGCCGAACTCTCTCTAGGGCCTGTGTCACAGTCATATCGCTGTGCAGGTCTACGAATAGGGGAGTCATCTCACGGCCGGCCGTTTCTTCATCATAGCCCAGCAACTGCATGGTGACACGGCGCTGGTCGGGCGAGAGTATCTGTAACAATCTGCGGGCTACCTTGGCGGGTACCTCGTCCAGCAACTCTATCCGGTCATCAGGTGGCATTGCTTCAAGGAAATTCCTCGCCGCCTGGTCACTGAACGCCTCAAGCAGCTGGTTCTGAAATGCTCCATCCATATCGTCGAAAACAGAAATGGCAAGGCCCTTCGGAAGTAGGCGAAACGCTATCACTGCTTCGTCTCTCGGTATGCTGGCCAGGAGGTCGGCAATATGTGTGGGTTCTGAATCCGCTAGCCTTTCTCGCAATGCCCTGTATTGCTTGTTTTCCAGCAACTCCTTGAATGTGTCTTCATTCAAAACTTCCAATGGTGGCCTCCCAGGAAAATCTTCGACCATATCACGACAAACAAAAGCCCCACGTCCGCTGGGACGTGGGGCACACAGGCCTCAATCATAGACCTACACTAAAGCAAGCCCCACCACCATCGAACGGAAATGGCAAATCTGTCGCCGTTTATGGTCTGGGTCTGGGGATGATTTCATTTCCATACCTTATATCTCGTTCCAGAAAGGATTATAGCCCGCCTATACAATCATGTCAATCTAAAAACGGCTCCTTGTCAAATTGTGCTGATATAGCTCCTTGCTCTTTCAGTATCGGACTGCTTGCTTGATGCTTAGCTATTGAGTGCAGCGCCAATCCTTTCCTTTTGTTCAGCGTTCTAGTATTATACGAGCTACTTGCTTGGAAGGGACTCTACATATGAATAGGAAGCTATTGATTGGTTTATTAGCTTTGGGTGTTACAATGCTAGTGGTAGGCTTGGTAATAGTGTTCGTGGGCTTGCCTTAGCTTAATCGCTCTTGCAACTCATTAGTCTTTTGGTAACGGGTCAATTTGGAATCATGAGTGCTGCGTAGCTTTGCGGTGCTCGTAATAAAATAATAGGAAAAGGAAGGTGGCTTGCAACGACAATATGACCATATCCCTGCCCCCACGGGCGGAACTATGGGGGAGAGGTTAGTTCAGAATCGAGCCGCCGACTTCGCACTGCCCGTCGTCGTTACTTCCCACGGCGACCACAGTGCCGTCGGCCCCGAGCCCTACCGTGTGATAGCGGCCTGCGGCGACCTGAATGATGTCCGTCAAGCCGCTGACATCGCACTGCCCGTGGTCGTTTTCTCCCACAGCGAGCACGGTGCCATCGTCTTTAGACCCCACCGTGTGCCAGCTGCCTGCGGCGACATGGGTGATGTTCTTCCAGCCGTCAACATCGCACTGCCCGTCGGAGGTTTTTCCCACGGCGACCACGGTGCCGTCGGCCTCGAGCCCCACCGTGTGATAGCTGCATGCGGCGACCTGGGTGATGTTCTTCCAGCCGCCGACATTGCACTGCCCGGAGGTGTCAGCTCCCATGGCCACCACGGTGCCGTCGGCTTTAAGCCCTACCGTGTGATGGGTGCCTGCGGCGACCTGGGTGATTTCCCTCCAGCTGCTGACATCGCACTGCCGGTAGTGGTTGCCTCCCACGGCGACTACGGTGCCGTCGGCCTTAAGCCCCACCGTGTGCCAGCGGCCTGCGGCGACCTGGGTGATGCCCGTCCAGCCGCCGACATCACACTGCCCTCCGGCGTTCCATCCCACGGCGACCACAGTGCCGTCGGACTTAAGCCCCACCGTGTGCCAGTTACCCGTGGCGACCTGGGCTATGTGCACCCAGCCGCCGACTTCGCACTGCCCGTATTCGTTATATCCCACGGCGAGCACGGTGCCGTCGGACTTAAGCCCCACCGTGTGACGGTCGCCTGCGGCGACCATAGGGGTGGGGGGGACTCTAAAGTGGGCTGTTATGGAATAGTCTCCGTCCATGGTGATGGTGGTGGTGGCATCATCAACATCGGCGATGAGATTCACATCGCCAGTCCAGTTGATAAAGAGGTAGCCCTCCTCAGCCTTGGCCACCAGGCTAACTACCCTTCCCTCGCCATAGGTAAAAGTCCCCTCTCCAGGCGTGGTGACCGACCCTCCAGCAGTACTGGCGGTAGTTAGGTAATACTCAACAAATCCACCACCACCACCACCACCACTGCAGCCTACAATCCCAGCAATTAAGGCTACCGTAATCAAAAAGATGCTCACTCTCGCCGCGTAATGGCGTCTCCCCAAACTAAGTATCTTCATATTTCGCCTCATTAAATAAGAAGGATTCTTATCATTGGCTTTTCAATAATTCGATTATACCCCAAGGAGCCTAAAATAGAATACATCACAAGAGAACAAGATGAGAATAGAAGCAACACATCAAAGATAGGACGGACCACCCATAGCATTAAATTCACAGCGCTAATGCCAACGGCAACAATGGGCGCTAGTAACAAACCATAGTAATAAAAACGGCATCGAGCGATAACAGCAAAAGTTGCTCACGCAACGCTAACCCTAAAATTTGAAATAACGCTTATGTCACCATGTTTTAGCGGTCTTTTAACCGTTTTTTTATCGGTTTTAATCACAGGATAAGAGAATGATACTAAGAAATATTCCTATTCCTTCGCTTGGCTGCTTTAAGAATTAAGAGGAAAATAAGAAAACAAGAACGTTTGAAAAGGGTTTAAGAGCGTTTCTAAACTCAATGACTTGGTGAAGGCCAGAGCACATCTAGCAAGTCTGACGAATGCCAGGGTCAAACTAAATGAATTGTATAGTTGGGTACCTGAGAACCTTTTGCACAGCACGCCTGAAAATAAAAAGGCTGGCATTCGATGCTTTAGATATAAACCCCTATCCCGGCCACAATACTACAAAGCTTAGAGGCGTGATTCTTCTTGAGTTAGCTTTACCTACCACTGCACGAACATGGGCATGGCTGTTTTACTGTAGGTATAGTTATATGGAGGGTAAAGGGTATGCTTTATCAAGGGCATAGCCATATCTTTGGACGGGTAGATTGAACAGAGTTGAATTCTTCGTGAAACACGTTTGACTTGCTTTGCAACATTCCCTAGGATTGTGCAACTAAAGGGAAAGCTAAAAGCTGAACCATTCCTCAAGATGCTTGTCTAAGCCACAAGCCAAGCATGTGGTATTTGACAATTTACTCGATTGTTACTTTGGCCAACAATCTTGACCTTGTCGAATAGTTACCAGCACTCTGACTCGATGTACATGTAATCTATATAGATGGTGTCTAGTGAGTTGTTACCTATTGTTTGATCTGTGTCGGTAACGCGGATGTAGACAGTTCCACTCAAGCTAGGGGGTAGCTGAACCGATTGGTAGCTGTCGTTGTTTTCGGTCTTCGCTACAGTGAGCATGTAGGTGTATGTTTGATCATCCGTTGAGTAGCTAAATTCGAAGTCATCACCCTCACTGTTTGACGAGTGGTATGCTTCAACATAAAAGGTCACCGTTGCTCCATCGGTAACGTCAATAGTCCACTTATGCTCTAGGTAGCTATGCTTTACCTTACCACGACTCTTGACCTCCGTTATCGACTGATAACTATCATCGCTTGAGTGTGTATAGGTATAATCACCGGAGACTCTTCCTGAAATTGGTATATCTTGATTGGCAAAATCCTTTACTGTTCCAGCACTCCCGGCTGTATCTAGAGGACTGTTAGAGAGGGCTGACCAGTTGGGAACCTCATCAGCGGTCTTGATTGCAAAGTAGTAGGAAGCACCGGGTTCTAGCCCTCCAATCGTCACGCTTTCCAGACTTCCAGACACATTGGGTGTTGGCTCATCCGGTACCTCATTGGCAATATTCCATTCAGCCTCGGTATTGATTAGTCCAGAGGACTCTGGCACATACCTGATATCATATTCATTAGCAATTCCAGTGTTGCCATCATCTCCAGGAGCTGTCCAAGTCAAGATTACCTGCCCGTAGTCTCCGGTTTCCGTGTTTAGATTAGTAACTGCAGAGGGCGGTAGTGTATCTGTGGATGGTGAAGATTCTATGTACATGTGGTCGATATAAATGGTGTCTAGGATCTTATTTCCCCGTGTTTGGTCTGTATCGGTAGCGCGGATGTAGACAGTCCCACTCAAGTTGCTAGGTAGCGAAAAAGTCTGGTAGCCGCTGTTTTCTGCAGTCTTGTCTACAGTGAGCATGTAGGTGTATGTTTGATCATCCCTTGAGTAGCTAAACTCAAAATCATCACCCTCACTGTTTGGCGAGTGGTATGCTTCAACATAAAAGGTCACCGCTGCTCCACCGGTAACGTCAATAGTCCACTTGTGCTCTAGGTAGCTCTTGTTTGACTTGCCATTACTCTTAACCTCCGTTATCGACTGACAACTATCATCGCTTGAGTGTGTATCAGTGTAATCCCCAGAGACTGTCCCTGAAATTGTTATGTCTTGATTAGCAAAATCCAGGGTATACTCATCCTGAGTGAAGTGGGCAGTGACCGTCTTATCTTCGGTCATAATGATGGAATCGGGGTTGGTGCTGCCTGTCAGGTCACCGCTCCAGTGGCTAAAGCTCCAGCCGGGATCTGGATCAGCGGTAAGCTGCACAGTAGCACTATAGGTATAGGTTGCCTGGTCCGGGTCTTTCGCCACGGAGCCATTGCCATCGGTATTTACTGTAAGGGTGTACTCATCCTGAGTGAAGTGGGCAGTGACCGTCTTATCTTCGGTCATAATGATGGAATCGGGGTTGGTGTTGCCTGTCAGGTCACCACTCCAGTGGCTAAAGCTCCAACCGGGATCTGGATTAGCGGTAAGCTGTACATTGGTGTTGTAGACGTACGTTGCCTGATCCGGGGCTTTCACCACAGAGCCATTGCCATCGGTATTTACCGTCAGGGTATACTCATCCTGAGTGAAGTGGGCAATGACCGTCTTATCTTCGGTCATAATGATGGAATCGGGGTTGGCGCTGCCTGTCAGGTCACCGGTCCAGTGGCTAAAGCTCCAGCCGGGATCTGGATTAGCGGTAAGCTGTACACTGGTGTCGTAGACGTACGTTGCCTGGTCCGGGGCTTTCACCACGGAGCCATTGCCATCGGTATTTACTGTAAGGGTGTACTCATCTCCAGCCACAGTGGCAAAACCTTCGTAGGGGAGATAGTTATGCTCGCTAGCAGTGATCCACATCGTCCCATTGTGTACCGGTGAGACAGCTAGTGTTACCTCACCTGAAGCGCCAGTATAACCCTTCTCATAAACACTAAAATCATCCATCATGCAGCAGACCAGCGCACCCTCTATAGGAGTTCCGCCGGTTTCTGTGACCGTCACCGTAAACTCACTGGCGCCTGATGGGATTGCGTTCAGGTGGGTGGCATTCATCTCGCTGATGCTATCTGTCCATACCGGCATCTCAGGATCACCCAGTAGATTGAGTTCGAGAATTGTATACTTGTAGTATGGGCCATAGAAAAACCCGCTTGCATCATCCACCCACTGGTCTTTGGCATCAGCGTGTGCTTCCCCCAGGTTATAAAGACCACGAGAGAAGAGGGATATATAGAACTCTTCATCCAGATCTCCACCTAGCCTCGTGGCATCTCCGATAAGATACCAGCCATACCTCGAGTTGCCAATATAAGAAACACCACCTCCTGCTGGATTGTTCAGGAAGCGCTCGGCGCAGCAATCCTCTTCTATAGCTGCTGAAAAACAGCCTATGGAATAAATTACGGACTGCTCATCACCGTTGGTTAGTGAACTGATGTCACTTAAGCTCATAAGGCTACCGCCACCATAATAACCAACACCCCATGCATTGTAATTCGCGTGATCAGCGTGGTTCAGAATCCCGAAGCCCTGATTAATTCTGGCCTTGGCTTGAGAAACACCGCCTTCACCCTGACTCTGATAGAACTCGTCAACGTTGAATGGTGTCGGAATATGAGTTTCGCATTCCTCTTTCAGTTCTTCAGCACTACTGCTAGAATCCAGCATAAACGCCATCATCAATGCTTCGAGGGGATAATCTACCAGAGGTGGGTTCTTCTCATAGGTAAGGACCTTATTTACGAACGTCGTTGCTTCAGCTTCATTCTCCACTGGTGCCCTACCTACAAATACATCGCTATAAAGATCACCATTCAAGTCACTATAATACAGGTCACTAGGGATAGGTTCTCCGTATGGTGGCTCCAAATTATATCCAGTGGTTAAGAGCCTGTGAGGTACTACATTCGTGTCACCACCGAGAAGAAAGTAAACTGCCCCATAGGTTGCCTCCATGTCTACGATGAAATTCTTTATCTTTTCTTGTAGATCCGAGCCAGAGTAGCTCGAACTAATGTCCTCTATGGTCGCTATCTCTGTCCTAACTCCCTTTCTGTTCTTCCAATCAGCCAGGGGCTGAAATTCGTCAACAAATTCGCTGGACGTGATAATGAAGTAATCATGGTTATTCTCGGAAGCTGACTGAACCGGTGGTGCCCATCTGCTAACGTCCTCCGGGTTAATAACCGTCTTCTCGACCATATCGCCGAAGACTTCAATTTGAGTGGGGGTTTTCGCCTTCACCGGTCGTGTACTCTCCTGATATATAACCTTGAACTTGACACTGGAATAGAAGCGGAGGCTTTTCTCCGAAGGCACGTACTGAAGTGGATATATAAAAATCCCGGCTACCTGGTATCCTCCTCTGCTACCCGTGTAGGCATACTGAACCAACTTGCCAGGAAAAGGTGTTACGGCATGATAATCAATGTTATTGAGTATAACTGATGACTTTACTGAGGAAATTGGTTTTGGTGGCTGCGCAGGCATAATCTTGTATGTCCCCGGTAAAATCTCGCTTTCGGATGAGATTACTTCAACCCTTTTGACTCGCGCTCCAGGAGGAATCACCACTGAGACGCTCGCTTGTGGAAGAGATGGCTTACCTACCTCGCCAGTGCTTCCATGTCGTGCAAGGGTCACAACATCGTAATCCTCATACTCACTAAACACAAGATCGGTCTTCTCAAAGACTACCTCCCGGACCAGTTCACCCTCTCTTACCTGAGCTGCTGCGACGTTACCAGCAGTAAGACCCATGATAAGAGTAAACACACAGAATAAGAATAAGCTTCTCCTCAGTAACGACTTCATTTTCGCCTCCTTAAGTAAAGACCAGATGGCCAGCGTTTGACAACCGTCTGTCTCATATATTTAGTCGCTTAAACTCGCGCCATCACTCACTATACCCTCATAATGATATTCTAGAGTCGTATACAGAAGGTGTCAAGACGCCATATCTTACCTCTACCTATCGTCTAGGTACTATCCTCCCGAGATGCATATAATGCTTGCTCTGGGTAAAAAAGCGAACTATTCGATAAGTAGAACTCGCTGGCAGTGACTTGACAAGCCTTACGGAACAGCGTCCGAACTCTTGTTTGAGAAGAAGCAACTCATTCCGACTCTACAGCAGTTGCTTGTATCTTCATTATGGGTGTGAGATGAAGTTAAATCAAACGACCTTCTGAAAACCAGAGAACATCTAACAAGTCTGGTCAATGCTAAGGTCAAGCTTAGTGAACTGTATGAATGGGTATTAGAGAATCTTGAACACAGTCCCCCTGAAATAAAGGTGCTGGCCCTGGATGCTCTAGACATAAAGGTTTATGTCAGAGGGGCTAACGATGTAGAGACTTAGGATGTCATTCCGCTGGAATTGACTTTACCTGCCACTGCACGAATATCGGGATGTTTTTCCAGCCATGAGTATAAATATATGATACCGTTTGCCTGTTCCGTGGGATGTTATACTTCAAAATAATGAACACATATCATAATCCCACGATGCCGTCTTCTCCTATCCTAATATTCCTGTTCCTCCTAATTCTTCCCAAAGCAGGCGGAACTCGCGCCGGTACTCGTTCTCGACACGAGTGTTGTTGTCGAAAACCATGGTGGCGCGATTCCTCAGATCATACGGGGGCCAGTCTGGCGTGAGGTCGGAATTCGGTACGCCGGTTTTAGCGAAGTTAGTCCAGACGGCTGCAAAGCGGTCGACCATCAGCTTGCCTTCCTTCTGCCCGCAGTCGTTGTTCGATTCGTGACAGTCATGCACCGCCGGAGAGACGTCCACACCGTGCACGGCGCCGAATTTGCCATCGAAGGCTTTTGACGCCCATTCCCACAAATAGTAATAAACAGGAGCGCTGTTCTGGGCCACTTTCAATTCGGCCTGCTTGATGGCCGAATGGCGGAACCCGCGATCCGTAACGAGGCGAGCTTGAATTAAATAGGGCGATATATCAGGATAGGCATCCCGATAAAGCTTGTAAATGCGCGCGGCGTTGCCTCCAAATTGTTTTTCCAGATTTTGTTTGAGCCCGGATTCAGTCAGATCGAAGTTGGTCAGGGCTATCGCGGCATCGTCCAGCGTGGTGCTGATGATGACCGGGATGTCGGCCGATTCCGGCGGCGCCGCCGGATGAAAGGGATGGTGCGGCAATATGTCGTTTCCTATGATCGGTGAAAATCGAGTGATGTCAAGTGGCAGACTTGCCTGCGCAGCCACAATTGTGGAAAACGGAAGCTTTTGCAGATCCGCAATGTTCTTTTTGTCTATGCCCAAGGCTTTGAGTATCGCCTCGGTATTTTTGACACCCTGTTCCCGTTCCATCAAGCGCAGCGACGAGCCGCTCTGGATGCCAGCGCGGTGAAAGAGGCCTTTGGCCGAAGGCATCGCCAAAAGTGTACTGGTCTTAGCGCCACCGCCCGATTGCCCATAAACAAATACGCGATTTGGGTCACCGCCGAATCGGTCTATATTTGTTTGCACCCATTTCAAAGCGGTGACGAGGTCCATGACGGCGGCCACGCCGGCATATTTGAATTCCTCCGGGGCGCCCAAATCCACCAGGTTGATATAGCCGAATGGTCCAAGCCGATGGCTGACAGAAACATGGACGACGTCATCAAGACGCGCCATCGCTTCTCCATCAAAACCCTGGTGATTTCCTGAACCGGTTGCAAAACCACCACCGTGAAAAACGACTGTAACAGCGCGTTTGGCGTTGTCGTTTACGCTCCGCGACCAGACATTCAAGGTCAGGCAATCTTCGCCAATTCCTCCTGGTTGGCGGTGCCAGGAGATAAGATTTGGGTAATCCATACGCCGGTCGGCCGGGGTCTGCGGGCTAATCTGCCCATAGTCGAACACATCGACGACGCCTGCCCACGGTTTTACAGGCTGTGGAGGCATAAAGCGGTTTTTCCCTGCCGTTGAAGCTCCATATTTGATGCCCAGGAATGTTTTAACGCCCTGGTGGTTTAGGCCTCGGATTTTTCCGTACTGTGTCTCCACCACCGGGAACAGTCTCGCTTCCATTGCACTTGCTTGCGTCTCCATTCCATTCCTCCTTTCTAATTTAACTGATACAACGAGTCGAAAACATGTAAAATTTCACCGATTGCGCTGTTCGATTGCCCGAGGATAAAATCTTTAACAGGCTCGTTATCATCGGCGTCTTTATAAAATACTACCCTCCAATCCATTGAGCCATTTTAGCATACTGACTTGCTTTTTAGCGTACAACTTGGCAACCGTAAAAATTTCTACAAAGATGGAATCGACAACTGAATATCGGCTGCTGTTAGATAGAGTGCGTAAATGTGGTAGCGGAAGCGATTACCAATCGCTTCCGCTACTTTTTTATTGAGGAGCTGTGTGCTATGGTCTTACAAAAAGGGAAGGTAAATGGATTGACTGCCATAACCTTCAGCCCGACACTGACCGGATAATCGTCAAAAAGTGGCCACTACGACACACTATGACGCCTTAATTTTGAGTCTCTCTTGTCATAACAAAGCCCAAGTGGCATTCTTGCTAGGTTTTTTTGGGGTGTTTTTTGGGCTGGGATAGATATTTGACCAAGCCCAGGGTTTTACCACGAGGTTAGTCTTTAGGGAAAACTATGGCACCGGGAGTTTGCAGTTTGGGCCTGGGTCCAACCAATCAATTCGCTAAATCGTGCAACGGCCAGGCTTCTTGAGTGTCAAAGGAAGCCATCTTAGTATTGTTTGAGTGCATGAGTCTCCATTGAGAACCCCCAACAGACTCGAAGAGGGTCGTCAGCCTATTCACATTTGTCTGCGGGGATATTTACAGAAGCCAAGCTAACCAGCATTGACCAGCCCCATTAGTAAGTGGGTAACAAAGGCCTCTATGATGGCTGCAATGGCAAGCCCAGGAAGAATCCACCTCAAGTAGACTTTAAGGCAATCTGACAACTGTAATTTGACTCGGCTCTCTCTTCGTACTAGCCACTTAAGTGATTCCATACCTACCGTGAGACCCAGAGCAGTGGCTAGCAAGAGCATTGGAATCTCGATCACACCATGCGGTACTACGCTAGCTATAACATATCTCCACCCTTTGACTGATTCAAGCGCGGAGCCAACGCTTCCAACGATAAAGCCGTTTACGCCTATGAAAAGTAGAGGTGGTATTCCCAGTAGGATACCTAAGAAAATTAGCCCGAGAGTCTTGATTGCGTTGTTGATGAATATTATTAGGAACAATAGGATAGACAGGTTACCCGTCGGTGCCAAGTGCTCTAGTGAACCACCGAGCCGTCTTATAACCTCTAGAGCGGTATTCTGACCAATAAGCCTACCTAGTACAAGACTAACAAGAAATATGCTGGTCGCCAATACAAGATTCCGAATTAACACCTTTTGTTTGATTGTCTGAATGACCCGCATAGTTCACTATAAAGCTAAACAGTCATTGTATCAAACCTTACTGATTTCACCAAAATCACAAAATGGCTTGCATTTTATTTCCCGAGGACATTGAGTCCGCGGCTTGGGCTAGAATGTACTTGACGGGTTCCGGTAAGGTGCCATAAATAACGAACTCACACTATGGCACTGCCTCGCTCATATTGCATAAGACCAAAAGGGGAACCTTTATTCCGCCAGAAAACATCGAGATGTTTGCCCTTACATGTGTACGTTCTAGCTACGTAAATATAGGCGTGTTTGTCCTGTGATGTGTGCAACGGTTCGAGACTTTCTACTCTTTCCTTGAATCCTCAATTACTCATGAGAGATCCAGGCCTTGGCTAGTAGACACGAGCTGATGAAAGGATATAATTAGCAATCTTCTGAATGGTTGCCCAATCTTGGTTTGTTGGCTCAAATCGCCTATCCACTTGCAATGTCCACCCTTGAAATTCTTTGGCATAACTGTGAACTGTCAAATTGCCAATCCTTTTCGCTAGGTTTTTTACTGCTTCATCGTTGGAAAGAACTTCGGCTAGTCCAGTATAATGATCGTTACCTTTCCAGGTCACATCGACTACTTTCCCGAACAATGGAAATGCCTTTTTTCTTATTGTCTTGATGTCAACCGCTTGGTGATTTGTGAGGGGTCTCTCATCCGGTATAACAAGAATGACCCACCATAGAGGAGGGC
>Ga0315532_1000722_pt1 | contig 26066 bp, 13 predicted proteins | sample SalMarWE160370MG_FD_203082 | JGI IMG/M metagenome (GOLD analysis project Ga0315532, IMG submission 203082) | Salt marsh sediment microbial communities from the Plum Island Ecosystem LTER, Massachusetts, United States - Salt Marsh Sediment WE1603-70 ...
TATAAATGCCCAGGTAATCAGAAAACGGTATAAGTAGCTGTTATGCAAGCTATAAGACTAAAAATAGAATAAATATGATGGATGCGGAGTACGGTTAATTAATGACGTGAAAATCTGTGTATATACTATAATGACAATATATTTATTGTCATTATCTCAAATAAGTCACGCTCAGAGAGAAAAAACCGATGCCAATATTATTGGCCATGTGATTTGTTCCGGGGAACATTTGCCATTTGTTAGTATTTCAATTAAGGGTACTACTATTGGGAACTTAACTGATGAAACCGGACACTATCACTTAGTCAATTTACCTGTTGGTACACTCACAATTGTGGCAAGCAGTGTGGGGTACAAAACAAAAGAGATAGTACTCTCGATTGAAAAGAACCAAACGCGTGAAATCAATTTCGAATTGGAAGAAGATTTACTTAACCTCTCGGAGGTTATTATTTCTGCTGACCGCAGTGAACAAAAGCGGAACGAAGCCCCTGCATTAGTAACCACTATTCCGCTGAGGCTATTTGTTGGCTCACACTCCTTAACCCTTGGAGAAGGATTAAATTTTTGTCCGGGACTCAGACTCGAAAGCAATTGCCAGAACTGTGGATTTACCCAGGTGCGAATGAATGGTATGGAAGGCCCGTATTCACAAATATTGATAAATAGCCGTCCCATTTTCAGTGGTCTGGCAGGTGTTTATGGACTTGAACTTATTCCATCCAATATGATAGATCGGGTTGAAATTGTACGGGGAGGGGGTTCTGCTCTTTTTGGGAGCAATGCCATTGCCGGAACTATTAATCTGATATTAAAAGAGCCTGTCAATAATATATATGAAATTGGTTTTAATACAGGTTTGACGGGAGTGTGTATCAGTGAATCGGTTGAAACAGCACCCGAGTATTCGGTTAATTTTAATACTTCACTTGTCTCAGATGACCGGAAGACGGGAGTTGCCGTTTATGGTTTTACCCGTGAACGTAAAATGTTTGATGCTAATGGCGATGGTTTTAACGAGATTGCTCCAATAAACAACCTGACTATCGGATCGAGGTTCACTCATCGCTTTGGAAACCGGAGCAAACTTTCTGTTGATTTTTTCAACATCAAAGAAAAACGTGATGGAGGAAACAGACAAGACTATCCATTGCATGAACGGGACATAGCTGAAGCTGTGAGACACGACATTAAGACCGGAGCATTAACCTTTGAACGCTTTTTCAGGGAATACGATATGTTTTCTTTATTTGTCTCCGGACAACACCTGAACAGGGATTCATATTACGGAGCGAACCGTTCATTAAGTGCCTATGGTAATTCAAAAGATATGACCTACAATGCCGGTTTTAACTATAAAGCAATATTGGGTAATCATTCAATTGTCGCCGGTATCGAGAATACAGGCGGATTCCTCTCTGATATAAAACTCGGATACCCTGATTACGACAATGCAACAATTATAAATGATTCAATAGTAAGTGTCCCGCACATTGAAAATACTATAATTGCTGACCAATCATCTGTAACTACAGGTATTTATGTCCAATATGAACTGAAATTATTTGATGGGAAAATTGCCCTGGGTGGCCGGTATGATAATTACAGGATAAATGACCGGGCAAAAAGTGAATCCGGTAAAAAGGGTAATGTTTTCAGTCCAAGAATTAGCCTTATGTATAAGTTTTTTGAATTTTTACAGGCAAGAACAAGTTACTCTCAGGGTTATCGTGCTCCACAGATATTCGATGAAGATCTTCACATAGAAACGTCCGGCGTGCGCCAGGTAATAAACGTGAACGATCCGGATCTGAAACAGGAAACCAGCCATAGTATTATGGCATCGCTTGACTTTAATAAACTCCTCGGGAAGTGTTACACCGGTCTCCTTCTTGAGGGATTCTATACAAGATTGACAAACCCGTTTGTAAACGAAATAGGAATACCCGATGAATATGGAACTGTACTTTATACACGAAAGAATGCAATAAATGGAGCTACTGTCCAGGGGATTAATATTGAGCTGAAATTAAATCCAATGAAAGATCTTTCTTTATATTCCGGATTTACACTTCAATCGAGCAAATATGACAAACAACAGGAGTTTAATGAAAAGCAGTTTTTTCGTACACCCGGCAATTATGGTTTTTTTACTGTTGACTGGAATAGCAGGCAAAATCTCGGCTTATCAATAACAGGTAACTATACAGGTAAAATGCTTGTCCCCTATTTTGGCACAGAAACCGATCCTGATGAAGGAGAATTGCGCGAATCAGATTCCTTTTTTGATTTAGGAATAAAAATGCTTTATAACATAAAATTCAACGGAGCTACTTTACAATGGTTCGCTGGAATTAAAAACATTTTTAATGCGTATCAGTCAGATTTCGATAGTGGTATAAATCGTGATCCCTCATATATATATGGACCGGTTTCGCCCCGAGCAGTATATCTTGGAGTTAAAATAGGGAACATGTTAAACCAAAATTGATATAAATCAAGTTTAAGCAATGAGATAAAATTGAAATAGTCTGGCTCAAAACCTGCTAAAATTGTATTTTGTACTCTGTTTGTACCTCAACCTATTTAATTTATTGATATTCAATGTAAGTTATTTTTTTGTATCGTGGGGAAGTAAAAACCTGAAAAACATGACGATACAGCAACTATTAGACAAAATGCAGCGATTCCTATGCAATAGGCACATGATCATATCACATAATAAAGAAAATTATAACGATATTTCAATAATCAAAGAAAAAGAAACGGCAGCTATTGAATAAAATCTAGCTATCGTATTTTTATATTTAATTCTGAATGGGAATAAAAAGAAGTTTGAAACTATACATTAAAAATATGGTTTGTATCCGCTGCCAGATGGTAGTGAAGGCCGAACTGGAAAAGCTTGGTCTGCATTATATTGATGTAAGAATTGGAGAAGCAGATATAATTGAGGAGCTTAAGCCGGAACAGTTGGAGCAGCTGGATAAAGCGTTAAGAAAGTCGGGACTCCTTCTTATGGATGATAAGAAAAGTATTCTGGTTGAGAAGATAAAAAGTGTTATTATCGAATTAGTACACTACAGAGAAGAAAAAATCAGGGTAAATCTCTCGGACTATCTAACCGAAAAACTCCATTATAATTATACCTATCTTGCCAGTCTTTTTTCAGAGGTTAAGGGCATTACCATCGAAAAGTTTTACCTGGCTCATAGAATTGAAAAAGTAAAAGAACTTATTGTCTATGACGAGCTTAATCTTACCGAAATAGCCTTCAAGATGCACTATAGCAGTGTTGCCCACCTTTCAAATCAATTTAAAAAAATTACCGGCCTTACTCCTTCTCACTTTAAGAAACTCAAAAATAAGAGACGAGGTGCGCTGGAAGATGTGTGAATTATGTAAATTAAATCATCAATAATATTACACTTCCATGAGTCTATCGAAGTACCTTTATTGAGTACTTCAGAAAGTAAACACATGAAAACAACCGAAATTGAAAAATCGGAAACTCATATCCTGATTGAAATAATTGAGTATGTCACCAATTCAGTAGTAAGTAAAACTTTAATCCGAAAAACGACTGGAAATATAAGTGTTGTAGCTATTGATACAGGTGAAGCTCTGGCGGAGAAGATTTCACCGTTCGACACATTCATTCAGGTTATTGAAGGGGTAGCCGAAGTAGTAATCGATAATAAACCGAACATTCTTCAAAAAGGTCAAGCCATAATTATACAGACTCATGCAACAAATTTTATCAGGGCAAATGAGCGGTTTAAAATGATTTCGACTGTTATTAAAAGCGGGTATGAGGGAAGCACGATATAAAGTACTGCAAAAAAAATCCCGCCTTACAGCGGGACCAAAATTATAAATGAATAAAGTATATTAAGCTAAGCTAGTTTAACATTTACTGCATTTAATCCTTTTTTTCCTTCCTGCAAATCGAAGGTTACCTCGTCATTCTCATTGATCATTTCTTTAAGGCCAGAAGAATGGACAAAGTATTCCTTAGGGGAATTTGCATCCTTAATGAATCCGAATCCTTTCGATTCATTGTAAAATTTTACTGTTCCGTTGTTCATAATATAAATTTAAAATGTTGCGCAAGGTAGGATTAATTATCGATATATTCTCATTAAAATTCAATTAATTAAGAGAAAGATGATAATTATACTTAAAAACCATGCAATGATAATGCATTGTAATCATTACTGTATGAGCTATTAAGATGGTTTTATGCAGAATTGTTATAAAAAAAGAATATAAAACCGGAAATAATAGTTACAGCATATCCGGTTTTTCTATTATTTAAGCTTATATTTGACCTTTTCCATCTTTTCCTGCAGCAGTCTTTCATCTTATTATTTCTGAAAAATAATATTTTGGGCCTGGGGTATAACAGAAAGGGATATCAATTAAAAAATGCATCAAATGAAAGGAATAACGTTATGTCTGATATGAAGAATAAAAATTTTGAATCGCCTGATTTATCGAAGCTGCAGGAAATTGTAATTGATTTCAGGACAAAGATATATGTAGCACTTGACGAAGATCCTGAGGAAGCCAGGAGCCGTTATTTATCACGCTTACCTGTTCGTTACCCAAACATAGTAAAAACCAGATAGCACAATAAATTTTTTACCCGGATTGCCCCATTTGTCAGTCCTCTTCTCTGTAATCATATTGAAGATGAATCGCAGCACGCAAAGGTTCTGCTTCTCCACCAAGGGCACGATGAGCTATTTCAAGGGCAACATCAGGATTCAGCAAGTCGCTGTTTGTACAAACTACCACTCCAAATCCAATTTCAGGATAAATGATCATTATGCTTTGAAAATCAACATGTTGTCCCCATTGCCACAAAGCATATTCCTCGCCTGAGTAAAGAATTCCCGGACCCATTCCCCAGGCCAGCTGATCACTAAGCTTTATCATGGGAGTCTTTAAAAATTGTGCTGTCTCTGGTTTCAGAAACTGAGGATTTGCTATCTCATTAAGAAATATTGTCAGGTCACTGGCTGAAGTTCTGAGTGTGCCTGCAGCACTTGCCTCATAATTACACCGTTTGGGGACAGGAATATTTCTGGTTTTTATTGAAGAAAAGAGAAGTATTACGACTATTAAAAGACTCCAAATAAAATTCAAAATAATTCTCTTCCCTTTTTTCATTGGAAATTTTTTACGAATAAATACACTTCCTGTACAAAATAATAGCAGAAAAAAGGAAAGTATTATAAATCCGGTTATAACAAGGAACCAGGCAAATTCAACTAAAGAGCTTGTCCCCAGGATGATGAAAATTGAAATGGATAATAAAATAAATGATAGAGAAAGGATAATAATTGAATGAAGACGTTTTATTCTCCATGATTTTGTAATAATCCGGATGATTATTTTGCTTATTAAAAAGACAACAACAAACAGGGCAGTGAATGAAATGCCAAACAATATAAAAGGAACGATTGCCCAAAGATGTCCGTTGGATGTTTGCTTAACAAATTTGTTTTGTCTGACAAAACTGCTGTTCTCCATCCCTAATGGTTTAAATACTAGCCGTTGTGCGAGCTCTTCGAATGATTCTCCGGTTACTTCCTGCATGACTTCTTTTGCAAATTCAAATCCATTGGCAGAATAAAAATAGGCTGTACCAGGTTTAAACATGACATCCCTGCTTGTCTTATCAAGCCCGGAACTGTGGGAAAGTACATGTTGTAATTTAATTGAATCCCTGTATATTGAAGGAGGAAGCCATTCCCTGGTCAGGTAACTGTGTAACGGTTTTTCCAGTGATATTTTTCCTTCATCAACAAGTTTTAATGCCATGTATGCAGTAACTACTTTGCTGTTTGATGCAACTTCAAAAAGAGTTTCTGAGGTTACAGGTTTTCCGGTAAATTTATTTGCTACACCAAAGCCTTCTGTCCAGACTGTTTTACCATCATGGATCAGTGCAATCTGAACGCCAGGGATATGTTCACTTTTTATGTAATCGGGAATAAATGTTTTTAGGTCCGATATGATACGATCAGCCGGTTCCTGAAATCTCAGGGGCTTTGCTATGTAGAGTTGATTATGTGACCCTGTTACACTTTTAGAGTCTGTTTTTGTGACATATATCACAAAAAGACAAATGAGTATTACAGCAAAACGCGATATGTAATTTTTCATTACGGGTGTATATATTTTCCCCGGTATTCTCTTCTCAGTAATCCGGATGCTTCAGGATTGTCAATGATCTCTTTCTTTTGCTGATCCCATTTAACAACAGTTCCTGTGTAATAAGAGATCATGGCAAGCTGGACTGTTGCGCTTGATTTGAAGGCATCTTCAGGGGTACAGCTGATAAGGTTTTTGTCCTTTTTCCTTACTGCGTTCAGGAAGTTTCCCACATGGTTCTCTTGCATCAATGGTGTGGGTATGGATAAGTCCTCTCTCTGGGCGTTTTTCCCTGTCGGGAAAATAATGACTTTTGAATCCTCTGCAAACAGAGTCCCCTTGTCTCCATAGAAGAAAATGCCGTTATTAAACTCTTTGGTTACATCACCATTTCCCCAAAGTCTATGCTGCCAGATCACCGGAGCCTTCCTGAATCTCATCTTTGCTAACAGGGTATCCGGGGTAGTTATCTGGTCTTTAAGAACATAAATACCTCCTGAAGTATGGAATTCATCAGGCATTTCTTCTCCCATAATCCTGCGAATAATGTCAATGTGATGTATTCCCCAGTCGACCAGGTGACCGTTTCCATACTCTTTTTCGAGACGCCAAGATCTGTGAGCGATACTGGGCCGGTAATCGAGCTTAGGAGCAGGGCCGCACCATTCATCCCAGTCGAGAGATTCAGGCGGCGGCTGAATTTTGGTATCCTGTGGTCCGGGATTATAGTGTATCTGGGCTACTATCTGGTGAACATCTCCTATTCTTCCGCTTTCGACTATCTCCTTTGTTTTTTTGAAAGCCTCGCTCTGCCGGCGCTGAAAACCAACCTGTACGATATTACCGGTTTTCTTCCAGACATTTACCATTGCCATTCCCTCCATCACATCATAGGAAAGCGGTTTTTCAGCATATATATCAAGTCCTTTTTCGCATGCTGCCAGGAAATGTAATGCATGCCATTGAGGCGGAGCGGCGATAAAGACTGCTTCCAGTCCTTTCATATCAAGCAGATCCTGGTAGTACTTGAATGTCCTGGGTCTGCTGCCCTGGAGTTTTTCAAGTCTTTCAGCACTGGTGTTCAGATGATCGGAATCCACATCACAGATGGCTGTAACCTCAACACCCCCAACCTTTAAAGCAGCTTCCAGATCAACCATTCCATACCAGCCCGCCCCTATCAGACCGATCCGGAGTTTACGCTCCTGCGGGAAAGACGGGATATAGAATGATGATGCAAGCGCTGCTGATCCGATTGATGTCATCCTGATGAATTTTCTTCGTTTCATAGATATTTATTTTGTCATTTAAAAATAAGAAAAATATCATTATTGATACCGGGATGATTTATCAATATTTAAGCTTAACTTTGTTTAAGTCAGAACTTGCAATTTTGATGTTATGACAAAAAAACCACCTAACCTGTTTAATTTCTGGAATGAATTAAAAAGACGCAAAGTTATCAGGGCTGTATTTGTCTATGTTGCTGTGGCATGGGCGATTATGGAGGCTGCAGATACCATTTTCCCCAGACTTGGATTGCCTGACTGGACTGTGACATTTGTATTGATTCTTCTGATCATAGTATTTGTCCTGGTCATTGTTCTTACATGGGTATATGATATCACGCCCGAAGGGATAAAAGTTACTCAGGATCTTGAAGAGAAATTAAAGGAGGAGACCGCAAAAGCAACGATCAGTAAAAAAGATTTGCTTGATACTGAAAAACAGCCTGCAACAGCTGTTGGAGAAAGCGAGCTTCAGCAGAGAATTCAAATACTTGAAGAACAATTGAAAGAAGCCAGGAAAGCTTCTTTTCGGTCTATATGGCCAGCTTTTATTAAAAAGATTGTTGTTCCTTTTCTACTAGTGGGTTTACTGGTTGTTTTGGTTCTGAACAAGCAAAAACTGGTTCAGGCTCTGGGAATTGGCAGTGAAAAAAGAGAGATTGCCGGGATTCATAATACTAATGCCACAGTTTTTATTGCAAACGAAGATTATGAAGCAGCAAGAAGAGAAGTTGAAATTGCACTTGAAAGTGATCCGGAATATTCCTATGCCTGGAGCAATTTAGCTGTAATAAATTACAGGGAGGGCAATCTGGACGAGGCAATTAATCAGACGATCAAGGCTGTAGGTCTGGATCCGAAAAACAGCAGGGCACCCTACAATCTGGCCATTGCGCTCGATGACAAGAAAGATTATAAACAGGCTATCCGCTGGTACAGGGAAGCGATCAGGATCGATTCAACATACCAGGCTGACACTGTTTATACAGCTGCATCCAGTGCTTTGGGCAGGCTATATAACCTGTTTGATCAGCCTATTGATGCAATAATAATATTAAGCCGCGCAAGGGATCTGTTCCCCCGATCGCAATACATTTACCTTGTCTATAAAAACCTGGGTAATGCATATCTTCTTCAGCAGCAGACCGATTCTGCATTGAAATACCTTGAGCTTTCTTACAGTCTCCAACCATTAGTACCTGAAACAAATCTCTTTCTTGCAAGGGCTTATGAAGCTGCCGGACAGATAAACAAGAGTATTGAGCAATGGCAGAATTACATTGACCTGGAGACAGACACTGTGAAAGCCAACATGGCCAGGAAACACCTGAAGGAAATCACTATCAAACACCTGCAGGATATTATCAAATGATCGTAAAGGCGCCCAATTTGGGCGTCTCCACGATCATCTATAGAATATTGTCAAATGGTTGTGTAAAGGCGCCCAATTTGGGCGTCTCTACGGTTATCTGATCAGCATGATCTCTCTCACCTCTCTGACCTTCCCTGCCCTGAAGAGTACAAAATAGGTCCCGTAAGGTGCCGGTACTCCCTGATCATAACGTCCGCTCCAAATAGTTGTATAGCGGCCAGGTTGCATCGTTTTATCAACAAGTGTGCCTACTAACCTGCCACTAATGTCATAGACCCTGATAAGCACCTTATCGTGGTTCCTGATGCTTTCAGCAACTTCATAATTGATTGTAACAGATTCGCTGAACGGATTAGGATAGATCACTCCGAGTTTGGTTTCGGTTGTAACATTCATATCGGATTGGGTCTCAATATCAGTGAAGTAGAATTCCTCACCTTCCGATTTAGTACTTTTCAACCGAGCAATAACTGCATTTGCCACAGCTATCATCGCGTTACCCTGTTCTTCAGGAATTAGTTTATGTTTTATCCGGTTTTCCACTTTGTTAATAAATGCTCCCAATTCGTTGATTGCAGTTTTCGTCTTTCCAGCATAAAGTAATGACAAAAAATCATTCAGTTTATTAATTAGATCATCAGCAGTTGTTGGTGAGATTGTACCAGAATTAACCATACTCTGGATTGTAGCAATCAAGCCCTCAATTGACTGCTCTGGTGAAATTATTCCGCCAGTAAAAGAGATTGTTGTAACGCTTCTGTCAGTACTTCCGGTAATGGTGTAGACCTTATAACCAGCCGGACTTATTACCAGACCCTCGGGAGAATCACCAACATGAATTGAAGTAAGCGGTATAAGTGTAATGTCTGAGGCGCTTGAACCACTGGAAGATCCGGTTCCACCCTCGCTGAACTTATAAACCATGATCTGATCATTTTCGGTATCAGTTACATAAACATAAATACCGTTAGCATCCATTTCAACATTTGGATTATTGGATCCTGTAGGTGCATTGGCAATTATTGCTCCGGAATAATCGTCGTTTTCAGGATGCAGGTTAATTATCAGCAGGCTTCCGTCAATGGTGGACACTATTGCAAAACCTGCATCACCGGTAACATCAACATCTGAATACGTTGTCCCTGAACTTACATTGGCAGTCACACTGTTGTAATTTTCATCTTTTGGATCGGAGTTAACTATTTTTAATCCAAAATCACCAACTACAAGTATCATCCCTGCATCTCCGGTAACAGCAAGCTCGGTTGGATCCGTTCCGATGGGCACATTAGAGACAACATGATCAAATCCTCCGCTGGTTGGATCTACATCAATGAGTGACAGATCCCCTGAAGAATAGTTAGAAACATAGACCCGTTTACCATCAGGTGTAACCACAACTCCAAAGGGTTCAATCCCGACAGAAATTGTTTTAACAACAGTATTTTTGCTCAGGTCTATTACAGAAACATCATGAGAAGCCGAATTGGTTACGTAAGCTCTGTTCCCCTGCTGATCTATGTCAACTCTCTGCGGGTACAGACCTACAGGTATCTTTATTATATCTCCTGCCTCAGATCCCAATCCAATCCGGGTAACAAAATTACCATCCGGATTTGTTACCATTGCAAATACAGCTTCACCATCGCCTGATATATCAGCACCACCCGAAGAGCTACTGCCTAACGATTTATTTGATATTACGTAGTCGATAGGATCATTCTCATATTCCGGAATTATGTTAAAATTCATTTCATTCGAAGTCCGATTTTTAACTGTGACTGTTACCGGACCTGACAATGTCCCGATGGGAACTTTAGTGGTAAGGGTGTTGAGTGAAGCAGTTTTTGCATAGGCAGTGATCCCGTTAAACGATATCAAGTTCCTGTCAGGATAAGGATCGAATCCGGTTCCTGCAATTGTTACCACGTTACCTGCCTTTCCGTTGGACGGGTCAAGATAGGTTATTTCCGGTGCAACAGGAGCAGCTGCAGTAGTAAATTCTGAACCATAGTCGGCTTCCATGCTCCTGACATTTTCAGAGATATCCTTTATTCCTGTTGTGAGTAATATTGCATATTCGGTGTTGGGTAACAGATTTGTCTCAGGTCTGAATACTACCCGTGCATCCTCGTTCAGGAATTCAAATGTTCCAGTAATCGGAGTTTGCTCATTAGCAACTCTCAAAATGAATGTCGAAGTGTTCACGGTAGACGGATCAACTGGTTCTGAGAAATCTGCAACCACAGGAGTTTCGACAGTTACATCTGATTGTTCGTCCTTAGGGCCAAGATAAATAATCACCGGAGCTGCTTCTTCCACAGTTACAAATTCAAATGTGTTATCGGTAGCCAGGTGATTGGCCGAAAGGTCAGTTGCTTCAGATGAAATAGTAATAGTATATTCTGTATCCTCATTCAGGCTTCTAGACGGGGTAAAAGTAAGTTTCCTGCGTTCGTTATCCCAGCTGATTGAGCCTTCTACTATATTTGTGACAGCAGGAGTGCCCTCCTCCCATGTAAGAGCAAAATTATCATTAACCGACTCTATATCCATCGGTTCAGAGAAGGATACCTTGATATCTGTTATCACATAAACACTGTCTGCTTCATTTACAGGTGATGTGCTGGTAATTACAGGAGGCTCAGTATCTCTTTCTACAGTTGTGAAACTTACCGGTGAAGGTTCAATAAGATCATTCCCTTTCAGATCCTTGATTCCGGCCGTAAGGTGCAGAGTATATAGCCTGTTGAATCTCAGGACTGAATCAGGATTGAAAACGACGATGTTGATACTATCCGGCAGAATCGTGAATGTGCCCCCGAATTGCTTATTATCAGGCTCTCCCAGTTCCAGATAGCAGGTCTCATCTGTGAGAGTTTTCTTATCAACAGGTTCTGAGAATCTGATAAAGAAATCTGACATTACTTTTATTCTGTCATCCAGAACATCTGTCGGTCTGACAGATAACAGAGTCGGAGGTGTAAGATCTTTATTGGTTATGATGTCACTGACAGTAGTGGTAACACCAGCTGGAACGCCTACTGATACAAGTGTTTCCTCCCCTTCTTCATTTGATTCATCATAACTCAGGTATTCACCCGGATAATCAGTATAGATTGTATTACAATAAATATAAGTACTTATATTACCGGGTCTTAAATTATAACCATAGACATCTCCATCAAGCGGCTGAATGTAAATGTTGTAAGAGCCTTCAGGCAGGCCCGGCACAAGATAATTGCCATCTGCATCGCTGTATGCATGAATAGTATCATTCGATAAAGTATTAATGGCAAATACAAGTGCTCCGGCCACCGGTGGCAGAGTTGGATCCTCACCATAAGTAATTCTGCCTGATATAGAGCCAAAAGTATCGTTGTAATCAGGTATCCTGGGATACTTATAGCTTGCCCATGATCTGTCATCCTGTTCGAGGCTTCTTACAGAAGTACCGCTGTCTAACATAAAGAACATTGTTGAATTTACAACACCTGTATGTATTAATCCGAGAACATGCCCTATCTCATGAGTTATTATACTCTGAGCATCGTAATAACCCGCATTGGTATTTTCATATCCTACGCCGACATTATGCTGGACAAATTTAGGATTAACGACAATATCAGCATCTATGATATAAGCCACATCATCATTTGGACTTACTTTCAATGTTTTGGCTGCTATTGCAAGCACGCGCGGCGGGAACGGGTACTTTTCATCAGTGAAGCTGACAAGGTTTATTCCATCAGTTGCAGAGGCATTTTTAATAGTTGTGGTTCGATCGTTTACAAAATCGATAATTGCCGTTGTTATGTTCTCCCATGTCCTGAAAGATTTACCTACCGCAGCAGTATCACTGCCATCAGTTATTCTGGGTATTCCTTCTTCATTCATTTTGAAATGGAACGGCCAGTCAGCTGTTGCAATGATCTGATCTTTCAGTCCGCCGAGAGCCATTGAAAATTCAGAGGTATTTCCTGAAGCATCAGTTGCTGTTGCAGTTATAACGTCACCCCATCCGCTACTTCTTGAAAAGGTTTCTGAGAAATAGGCTTTACCGCTGCTATTTGTCATTACTTTAGCAGATCCAAGGTAAGTCCGGCCTTCCCCGTAACCTGTATTGTCAACTACCTTGCTTGCAAAGAACTCAAGTGTGTAAGAAGAATCAGCCTGACTATACAGGTGACCTTTGATATAGACGCTGGAGGAGGTATAATTAAGAGAATCTATTACAGGATAGTTCTGAAGATTATTTGGTCCCAGATCATAATCGTAATCATATTTTCCGGTGGCCTCATTATAAATTGAATCATTGGGGGTTACGTCGTCAAGATTCAGATTAATACCGATCAGGCCATTGTTGTAAATTGAGTTTTCACTTATAAGGGTTCCAACAGAAGAGTGATAGATATCGCTTTCCTGGAAGAAGTTATCAGCTATTACAATACCATAATATTGATTACCTGCGATTTTGTTTTTAATGATTTTAGTATTTACTGCAGTATTTATCGATATTCCATGCTGATTTGGTATAAACTCAGTACCAGTGGCATCCAATCCGATCACGTTTGCTTCAATACTGTTCCTTTCAGGGATTGGAGAGGATAAATCCCAGCGCTGGATATAAATACCATGACCATTATTGTAACCGGAAATCAGGTTATTTAAAACTGTATTATCACTACCACTAAGTGATACCCCACTATACCCCTCAGTCTGATCAATTCTGCCAGTTCTATCAGTCCCAAGGTAATTTCCTACGATGCGGTTGAAGGTGGCATGTGAATCAGTTCTTATCCCGTTATTATTGCTGTATATAAAATTTCTCTTGCCAGTCTCTGAACCACCAATAACGTTGTGATTTCCTGCAATAAAGATTGCGTCCACACTATGTCCATAAATTTCATTGCCTTCAACATAGGTTGAATCACTCATTAGCCATATTCCTACATCAGTGTTATTGGCAATCAGATTACCCAGGCCGCTTGATGGACCTCCAATATAATTGCTATATGCCTCACCGACAATGTTAACACCACCAACATTCGGAACAGCAACTTTTCCAGTTATATCTGTTCCAATATAATTACCAATGACATGATTAAGTCTCGTAAATGGACCTGCGATAGTAACTCCGTTGCCCCCATTCCCACTTATAAAGTTCCTTTCCCCCTTGTTTGCACCACCCAGGATATTGTTTCTGGATCTGTTGTCAATTCTAATGCCATTAGTTACATTCCCTAGGTCATCAGTTCCATTTATCGATAATCCAATGATATTTCCAAGAATTTTATTACCATCTGAAAAATGAGTTATATTATTAATTATTGGGCCGTACAAAAGAATTCCTTCATTGTTACCTGAGATCAGATTGCCTTCCCCAGCTTCTGCACCTCCAATAATGTTATTCTGACCGCCAAGTATATGTATTCCGGTGGCGTTTGGAAGAGGTGCAGTACCATCTGCATTGGTGCCTATGTAATTTCCTTTAACTTCATTATTACTGGCATCGTCAATAAGAATAATACCAAATCTTTCATTCCCTGAAATAACGTTCCGTTCGCCTGGCATGCTACCTCCAACCTTATTGTTATTTGCTGCACTTATGAAAATGCCATCGTTATTGTTCACGGGACTCGTTCCGGAAATATCAGTGCCAATGTAATTACCAATTATCCGGTTCAGTCTTGGTTCAGGCACATTACCAGGGCCTTGAATGATTATTCCTGCACCATTACCTGAAATTATGTTTCGGCTTCCTTCTACTACGCCACCAACTATATTACTTATGCAAGTATTTAATCGAATCCCGGCATTTACATTACCTAAATCAGTAGTCCCTGAAACATCAGTGCCAATCAAGTTACCCATAATATTGTTTCCTGTTGCATCTTGCAGCCAGATATGTATACCATCACCACCATTTGCTGAGACTACATTTCTTTCTCCAGTTTCTGAACCTCCGATTATATTATCTCTTGAGTTAACTCTGATTCCATCAATACCATTTCCAAGAGCTTCATTCCCTGATGCTTTCAGTCCGATGAAATTTCCCTGTACAATATTTCCAGATCCTGTTTCAGCATCATTTGTTCCAGGATCACCATCATCAAATATGTTCAGGTATATACCATCACCGTTATTCCCGGAGATTATGTTCCTTGCACCTGTCGAAGTTCCACCGATTACGTTTTCTTGTCCGCCGTCACTATTGATCCCCTGGTAAAGATTTGGCAATGGATCGTTCCCTGAGATATCTGTGCCGATAAAATTTCCCTGGACATAATTTATTAATGAATATGCACCTAAAAGGATCCCTATATTATTGCCAGAGATAAGGTTCCGTGACGATGGATTTATACCACCAACATAGTTGCCGGATCCGTCTATAGCCACACCCAGATTATTACCAGAAGGTGCAGTCCCGTTAACATTTGTGCCTATAAAATTCCCCTCAATAATGTTATTGTCGTAACCCGCGATTTTTATTCCCGCATGAGAGAACCGGTTAATCACCAATCCTCTTATTACACAATTGTCGCTTTCTATTGTAAGGCCATTGGCTCCTGCACTGGCATTTGTTCCATTCAGTTCAATCATCAACACTGAATTTATCTCCTGACCAGGTTCATTTGAATTAGGACGTGCATACCGCTGGGTATAACCGTCGATCACGACCTGATCTGAGATTGGTGGTAATGGTGACAGAGGCTGAATAGTAAATGGCCCGGTGCCAGAAATATTGAAGATTATCAGGTCCGTTATTTCATGATTATTCTCATTGGCATAATTAATTGCATTTCGCAGGCTACCCATACCTTCGTCATCGGTATTAGTGACCATCAATGGATTGATGACTTCAGCAGTGATTGTTTCTGTACAACCATTAGCATCTGTGACTATTACCTGATACACTCCGGCTCCAAGGGAACCAGGATCTTCATCCGGGGAAGTGTATTCACCAGGTCCTGACCATGAATAAGAATAATCTGGTATTCCACCTGAGACAGTAATATAGATTGCACCATCACTGCATTCCGTGCAGGTTACATTAGTTACAAAATTAATAGTAATATCCAGTGCAGGAGGTTGAGTTACTACCGCATTTGCTGAAGTTTGACATTCGTTTGCATCAGTAACGGTTACTGAATAATCACCTGCCGGAATATTTATCAAGTCCTCTGTTGTAGCATCGTTATTCCACAGGAAAGAATAAGAAGGTGTGCCTCCTGTGACTGTTAAATCAAGTGCACCGGTACTGGTTCCAAAGCATAAAACATTTGTTATAGCAGTTGGTCCGCTTATATTTGCTGTGGGTAGCGGATTGACTGTGATGGTTTTGGTTATGGAATTAGTGCAACCATTACCATCAGCATAGGTATAGGTGATTGTATGGGTCCCCACTCCAGCCACACTTGCATTGAAGTTTGTTTCTGTTACTCCCGGTCCACTGTAAGTACCACCTGCTGGTAATCCTCCACTCAATAAATAGGTCGTTGAACTCACACACTGGGCTGTAAGTGTTCCTGTGAAAGTAACTATTGGTAATGCATTGACAACTATTGAATTGGTAGCTGTATTGGTGCATCCATTACCATCAGCATAGGTATAGGTGATTGTATGGGTCCCTACTCCAGCCACACTTGCATTGAAGTTTGTTTCTGTTACTCCCGGTCCACTATAGGTACCACCTGCTGGTAATCCTCCACTCAATAAATAGGTCGTTGAACTCACACACTGGGCTGTAAGTGTTCCAGTAAAAGTAACATTTGGCAACGCATTGACAGTCACTACTGCACTTCCTGATTGTGTTTGTGAGCAGGCAGTACTGCTTTCATCTCTAACGCTTACAAGGGTATATGTATATTTATCTGGTATAGCGGTTGGAACTGATACTGCAACACTGTTTCCTGAGGTCGTTGCCACCGTCAGATCGGTTCCGCTATTAATCCGATATGTAAAAGTGTAAGGTGCTGTACCATTTGCACCTGTAAAAGTGATATTGGGTGATTCAGAATCCTCACATACAGAGGCCGTGCCACTTATTGTTGCTGTTGGTAACGGGTTTACAACCTGTGTCTTTGAAGCACTAGCCGTCCCGCATGATCCTCCTGTGGTTGTTAATGTTAATGTAGCTGTTCCAAAATAGCCCGGTGGTGGAGTCCATGTCGCATTTAATGTTGTTTCATTCGGATTAAAAGTTCCGCCAGCTGGTGTTGACCATATTCCACCTGTAGCTGAACCACCTACGCTGCCTCCCAAAGCTGCTGAAGTACTACCCTGACATATTGCACTTAGGGCCGCTCCTGCATTCACTGTGGGCGATGGATTTACAACCTGTGTCTTTGAAGCACTAGCCGTCCCGCATGATCCTCCTGTGGTTGTTAATGTTAATGTAGCTGTTCCAAAATAGCCCGGTGGTGGAGTCCATGTCGCATTTAATGTTGTTTCATTCGGATTAAAAGTTCCGCCAGCTGGTGTTGACCATATTCCACCTGTAGCTGAACCACCTACGCTGCCTCCCAAAGCTGCTGAAGTACCACCCTGACATATTGCACTTAGGGCCGCTCCTGCATTTGCTGTTGGTAATGGATTAACCGTAACAACTGCTGTCCCTGTTTGCGATACAGTTGTATAGGCATCCTGGACACTAACAAGAGAATAAGTAAATGTACCGTCAGCATTTGTTGGTGCAGCAACAGTAACACTATTCCCAGTGGTGGTTGTGACAGTTAGATTACTGCCCCCATTAATATTGTAAGTAAAAGTATAAGGAGCTGTACCATTTGCTCCTGTGAAAGTAATAATAGGAGATGTTGCATTCTGGCATACTGCTGTTGTTCCGCTTATAGTTGCAGAAGGTAGCCCATTCTTGAGGCACCGGATGCTACTACCATAAGTCTTAACTGAGTAATTAATATAAGCATAAGCATTATCGTAGTACATAATACGGTTCCTAGCGACACCTGGAGAATCCTCCGTAGCTGACCACCAGAGACCTTTGAGACCAATATCATTGCCATTATTGCTGAAACTTCCAGTGTTAACACGGTAACCGCCAGGAAGCGCCGAAAAGCCACTTTCATCGGTCGCGGCGGTGTTGGGGCTAGTCCAATGGTCTGTACCAGCTTCTTTCAGTTTGCCGCCAGCTACTAATTGGCCTCCCAAATAGTTTACCAGTGTGATCCATTCAGCATCTGTCGGGACATGCCAGCCATCTGGGCATAATAATCCTGTATTTACGGTGTACCAATTGTAAAGGGCACCATAAGTATCATAGTTTGCGATGTCATTATTGTAATAACAGTAACCTGGTGTAGTAAGGTTGCTCCAAGCGGTATTGTCAGTAACAAGAGGTATTGAAGTTTTGTTATTGTATCTTGTAGTTTTAAGGTTTTCTCCTGTCCATACCTGTGTACCAATTTCTACACCGCTATAGGAATTTCCATCTAAATCAGTCACAGCATCTGACCAGAAATCCACTCTATATGTCATACCGGAGCTAGTAATAAGTGTCCTGGTAGAATTTGAGTAACCTACCAAAGAGGCAGAAATAGTAACAGATCCGGTTGGAGCATTAAGAATAGAATAGAATCCTGATGAATTGGCAGTCGTTCCAATGCTGGTACCTTGTATTGAAATATTAGCCCCGGCTCTTGGGATCCCAAGTGGCCCATCTTTTACATATCCATTAATTGTACAAGTCTGTGCAATCAATGATCCTGAAAGAGCAATCAGTAGTGTCGTTACTACGATTATATTGAGTATAGTTTTTTTCATAACATTCATCTTTTGAGGTTTGTTTTTCATTCATTATCATATTAGTGCTTCATATAGCCCTTCAGCTTCCCAACAAAATCCTCAAGCTCCATTCTTTGAGCCTTTTTAACCTGTCCGGGCGCCTGATGCTGAACTTCAGCGTCATCCATTGTCCCAATGTCCTCGACCATCCTCTTGCCAGTCAGTTTATCTTTTTTAATTTTCATCTTACCCTGGAAACCTCCGGTAACAAGATTTTTACCTGAAGTATTGGTCCATATAAATGCAACAACTTCTTCTCCTTCAGTAAAAAATGGCATTTCTGAGACTTCATAGATGATATCATCTACCCTTCCCCCGGGCACAGCGACAACCGCCTCAGCACCCAGATTGCCCTTTATATACTCTTCAGGTTCAATGGTTACGTAAGTATAAATTATGCTTCTGTTTTCATTCCATTCGCACTTAATCTTTGAACATTTGCCGTAAAGCACCGCAGTGGATTCCTTTGTCAGATCTTTCACTGACGTTTTTAAAACCTGGGCTCTGGTCACTCCCACCGGCAGAAGCAAAAAGAAAATTGCTAGCCAGCAGGTCAGGTCAATAACTTTTTTCAGGTCTTTCATTTGGTTTAAGATTTATAGTTTGCTAATATTCTTAAGTTTAAATCATTTTAGATTTCCCTGGATATAGAGACAGGTTCACCAGTCATTTTTAGATTTATTTTAATATGAATAGGATAGCAATAAGTTCCAATTATGTGCTGCTTCAGAGTGAAATACCTTTCCTCAATTCACCTGTTCAAATAAAAAGATATAAGTTAGTATTTAAAAGCATGTAAGTCAAGACCATGGAACTTAATTGCCGGGTAAACCGGATGTTTATTTTTTTATTTGTCTAAGTAATCCGGCTGATTGAATACAGGAACACACGATTGATCACAGAAAAAAGGCCATTCGTCAAAAAAACAATTTAGTTACATTTTTAGGGGAAAAATGGGATTTTTTGGCCAAAAACCTGTTTCAGGCCATTTTGGAATGGGGAAAAAGACACACGACACACGACGCAAGGCCGAAGGCAACAAGATTAGAGATAAAAGGATTGCTTCTCCCCGCTTCGCAGGATCGCAATGACGGTAATTGCAACTAAGTTCCCATCGTGGGAAAGACAAGTTGTCTTTATTAAAGTTAGAAGTCTGAAGTCGAAAATGCTGATAGCTGACAGCTGACAGCTCGTGATACGCTAAACGCGAAACTATTAATTACTACCTGGCGCCCAGAGCCTTGAGCCTAGTGCCTTGTTTCTACCTCCAATCCCCTATCAGGATAAAGGGTGCCCAATAAAACGGATGCGCATATTTCTCATCGCTCATAAGAGTGAGCTGAGCTTTACGTAAGGCATCTGTTTTGCTGAGTTTATTCTTTATCAGATTTTTATAGAACTCTCCCATCAGAGCAGCTGTTGAGATATCTGACACACTCCATAAACTTACTACAACAGAAGGCGTTCCGGCGTACATAAATGCCCTCGTCAGACCTACCATACCTTCACCACGGACAAGCTTCCCCAGGCCGGTCTGACATGCCGATAAAACAACCAGATCAGCATTGAGCTTCAGGTTAAAAATCTCTGCTGCCTGAAGAATGCCGTCCTCCCCCGAGTTCTTTCCGCTAGTAAGAACGAGCGAGCTGAGATCGGGCTTGTCTTCGTTGATTAATCCGTGGGTCGCAAAGTGTATATATTTGAATTTATTTAGTTCAGTGTTTCGTTTTAAATTCTCCTCGGTTGCTTTGTTCCTAAGATAGATATCAGAAGATTCTCCGGGAAAAAATGATGCGATGTTTTCAATTTCTTTACTGGTGAATTCAAGTCTTGGATATTTTACCTGTGAGTTGAAGGATGTATCCTCATATAAAGGATCCCCAAACGCAAATAGCTTTTTACTATCTACCTCCGATCCTTCCTTTTTTGCAGGTTTTGAAATAAGTGTCTTTAATACACTTGCTGACTGTCCATAACTAACCGGGTATTTTTTCACAAGGAATGGAATATCTTGAAAAGAGGTGCCAGGTGTAATCTGTTTATTATCAGTTAGTAATACTTCAAATGGTAAATAATTCAGAATACCATCGGGAATTATTATAAGTTTACTTTTTTTTAAAAGAAAAGGTTCTGCAGGCTTGATCAATTCCTGATACAGGGAAGTGCCTGCCTGAGTGAAAAACTCAGAAACATTCTGCCGGGGATCAAGTAATCCAAACCTGATAGTTTCTATTTGATCCTGAAGCTTTTTCCTGGCGGGTATCTTAAATAGCTTATGTCCGGATTTGGTAATTACCCAAAGACATGAACTGCTGTCTCCGACAGAATATTCGAATATGACCGTTTTTCTATCAGGACACAGAGCTTTTATTTCATCAAGCGTGACAGGTTTTGGTAACTGTTGGTCATAATATACAGTATCTATAATGCCGATAGCAACTTTTCCAGTGTTTATAGCCGATTCACTGAGGAGATCCAATAATACGCGTGACTTACTGCGTTCAGCATAGCTGAAAGCCAGTTTGTCGTATCCGTTTGTCTTATCTTTTTCATGTAGAGATTCCATCAGACCTATTATATCTTCATAAACATACCGTTCACTGGCCATGAAGCTGGCTTTCTGTTCCTTGGTCTGTAAAGTATTACGCATTCCTTCAAGGATTTTCAATGCGGAGTCGTTTAATTCAACCGCTTTTATAAAGTCTCCCTTCTGTTCGCTGTATTCGGCCATTCCTGCCAGAATTCTCCAGGTCAGATCAGGACTGTGTAATGATTTTGCTATCTCAAGTGCCAAATCATAGTTGACTTTAGCTTCATCCAGCTTTTTAAGCAAAGTCTGTTCATTAGCAAGATTCAGCAGGAAATGTGCTTCCTCGACTTTTGCATTAATCTCGCGACTTATCTGAAGGCCTCTCTTATGAAAGTCCTCTGCCCTTACATAATCTTTCAAATCCATATATACAGTACCTATGTTGCTCAATAAAGGGAGGATAAGTGTTTTATCTTCCTGTTGATTGTAAATCTCATATGAAAGATTATAATATTCCAGGGCTTTCTCAAGTCTGCCGGCATCCCGCAGAACGATACCGAAATGATTATACACACCTGCAAGTCCTTTCATATTATTTACCTCCTTCATGATTTCGGCGGCCTCGTTTATTTTCTCAATTGCAGTATTTAAATCACCCAGATTGGAATAAACGAATCCCACTTGACTAAGAATATTTCCTTCACCTGATCGTGACTTTAAATCTTTATATAATTCAATCGATTTTTCAAGGTGATCGAGAGCTTCAGGGTATTTTCCGGTGTTGTTTAAAATATCGCCTGAATACATCATTGCCTGAGCCATTCGAACCTTATCTCCCGATCTAAGGTTCAAATCGTAAGATTTTTTAAAGTAGTCAAGGGCCTTCTCAAACTGACCTGACTGCTCCAGCGCAGCAGCTTTTACATGAATTGTTCTCCCCAGATTTATCAGATCCCCGATTTCAGTCCTTACTGCTTCGGCTCTGTCAAGATAAATTATTGCCTGAGGATAATCTTTAAAATAGTTATAATAAACTGATCCGATACTGCTGAGAGTGTTTCCGATCAGTACCTTATCGTCGACTTTCTCCCGTTTTAGTAATGCTTCATTGTAATACTTGAGTGCTTCCTGATAATCCTGAATATTATTAAAGTAAACAGCTCCCAGTCCGCCAAGAACTTCTGCTTCACCGCGCTCATCACCTATATTACTGTAAAGTACCAGTACCTTTTGAAAAGCATCAATTGCTTTATCAGGTTCATTGCCAAGACGATATTTCGTGCCAAGAGCATAAAGACTATCGGCAAGAAGCTTCTTCTCTTTTTCATCTTTCGACCATACTGTTAAATAATTAACACCAATCGAAAGACTCCTTTCACCAAAAAGGTTTTCAAAATATTTTGCAGTTTTTTCACTTAGCATCCTTGCCTGTGCTGACTCACTCGCTCTTCCCTTCAGCTCTTTACTGATACTCTCCTTTACAAGTCCGTCGACAAATGGTTTAATAAAAAGTCTGTGATTCCTGATAAGCTCAATGGATTGGGTCTCATCATTTTGAAGCAATACTTCTCTCAGTTGAGCATTCAGCTCATCTCTGGTGAGTTGTCGCGATTCCTGGGCATTTATAACCTGGAAACAGAGCAGAAATAAAAACAGCCCGGAAAGAAATATAATCCTCCCAGGCTGAGCGGGTTTGATTCTTTTGGTCATAACTTTGAAATGAATTTGTTAATTCATGTTGCTGGTTACTGGTTGCTCGTTACTTGTTACTAGTAAAGTAAAACTCATTTACAAGCAACAAGCAACTAACACCCGGCACCTGCATATCACTTCTCCTTCCCCTTTGATAATGAAAGGGCTTTTTGCAACTCTTCAATTGCTTTGTCCTTATTTCCTACGTCAGAATATAGTGATCCAAGTATTTCATGTGGTAACGGGGCATCAGCATTTATTTTTGAGATAATGTGAAATTCGTTGATAGCATCCTGAAGCAATCCCTGGTTTATATAATATGCCCCCAGAACAGAGTGTAAACTGCTGCTTTCAGGTTCATCCTTGAAAGTATTTCTTATTAATGTTTCCTGTTTTTCCACCTCTGTGGATTTTTCACCCGGAAGTACAGAGAACTTATGATTGGCCGACTTGTCTGTATCAATAAGATCTTCACCCTCAACATTCCAGAAATAGGTTTCTCCAAATTCCAGTTCCTTTTCATTCTCAGGATATGCCAGATCGTTACCGGATACCTTCTTACTCCATACCAGACCCTTGCTATTGTACAGATTAACAATGCAATTGTCGTATGATTTCCTGGTGAGCCAAGAAAATGAGGGACGATTTGTTTTTATAAGGGTATTGACAGGTAATGTCAATCCGATAGCCTGTTCTGTATTACCTGATCGTAAATCAGCAAGCGCGCCTACATCCTTTTTTTCATTTCTTTTAAAGGTTAAAGCAGACATGTTAATCATCATTGATGATGATATATTCCTGACGTTCCCGCCTGGTTCAGTTTGCGGAGACTCTTTACCTGAGACTGTCATCAAACTGTTAGGTCCCAGACTGACAAAATTGTTGTTTGAAAACAATAATTTCGCTTCAGATTTTATCGATGTCTTGATCTGGTCACCACGGAATAGCTGAGTTCCCCAGTAAGCTTTTGCGAATTCACTGCCATTTGCTTTTTTCAGAAGTACTTCGCCGTTTATTTCAGTAATAACCGCGATGCATTGCTGATCAGTCTGCTGATCTATTGACAAACTCAGGACAGACGATGAAAAGACTATTAGTAATAAGATTAAAACGGTTTTAGATTGCATGTCATTGTCCCTCTGTATAGATATAGATATAGTGAGATATTCATGTTTAAACAGGAACGAACAAAAGATGTATAATTATGATCCCCAATAGTTATTCTATACAAAGATAGACCATTAATTATCAAATGTCAATTTTTTTTGATGTCCATCTTAAGGTTCAGACTGAAAAACTGACGCTACAAACCAACATCTTCAATATAAATCATAAAAGTTACACTTTTTTCCTGACATCCAGTTAATTTTTAACGATTTTGTGTTGAGTTATTCAGTTATTATCAAGAATTTCAATCTGCCACCTTTCATTGAAGGACTTCTGATGTACTGACTTAATTATTTGCTGCACTTTTTCTATTTTCTCAGGGTGCTGATCCGCAATATTTGTTGTTTCGGCCGGATCGTTTTTAAGATCATAAAATTCAAACACAGTATTTCCTTTGTGCATGTTTTTTCTCATTGCCTTGAAATCACCAATCCTGACAGCTTGTTGTCCCCCCGATTCCGGAAACTCCCAGTAAAGATATTCGTGTTCTTTTTGCATCTGACCAGTCAGCTCGGGCACGAAACTTATGCCATCTGTATCATCAGGGGCTTTTACACCGGCTATCTCACATAAGGTGGGAGTTATATCCCAGAAGGCTGAGATATGGTCTGAAACAGCCCCGTTTTTGATCCTGCCGGGCCATGAGGCTATCATTGGAACCCTTATCCCGCCTTCATTGACGTTTCCTTTGGCATATCCCTGTTCGCACCTGAAAGGTCCGCCACTGTCGAACCAGGGTGAATCGGTGCCTCCATTGAACGTTGGACCATTATCGCTTGTAAAGATGATCAGGGTGTTTTCATAAAGTTTGAGGTCCTTCAGTTGCTGAACAAGTTTGCCCACCTGTTCATCGAAATAAGATATCATTGCAGCATATGCAGCATGTGGGTAACGGTGCGGGAAATAACCTTTTTCACCCAGATAAGGCTCTTCATCACCGAATTTTTTCACGTAGTAATCAACCCATCCCTGAGGCGCCTGAAGGGCAACATGAGGTATGGGATTTGCCCAGTAAAGGAAGAAACGGTCATGCCTGTTATCATTAACAAAACCAGTGAGTTTAGTGAACATTACATCAGGAGCGTATTCCTTTAGTGTAAATGATGAGTAGGCTGAAGAATCCAAGGGATCGGCTCCTTCAGGCAGTTTTGTGCCCGGGGGCACAGTATCATTGTCAAGGTAATACCGGTGTTCGTTTTCATAAAGAAAGACCGGATAATAAGTATGGGCCATCCTCTGGCAGTTAATACCAAAGAAATAGTCAAATCCCATTTTTGTCGGGATGCTTTCCGTATGAGGTGCCCCAAGCCCCCATTTGCCTATCATTCCGGTTTTATAACCTGTTTTTTGCAATAGGCCCGGAAGAGTCACTGTTCCTGATGCTAACGGACGCTGGCCTTCAAGAGTTGAATCGGCGATCATAGCCCTGTAGTCCCATACATCTCCCCTCTCTCCCCATTCATCATTACCTCGGACTTGAGCATGGCCGGTATGCATGCCTGTAAGGAGCACACATCGCGACGGAGCACTGACTGGCGAACCGCAATAGTGCTGTGTAAACAGCATACCTGTCGCAGCCAGCCTGTTGATATTTGGTGTTTCGATTTTTGTCTGGCCGTAAATACCGAGGTCGCCATAACCCAGATCATCAGCAAGGATAAAAATGATATTTGGTTTGTTATGATCTGCGGAAGTATCGGCACCTGATTTGCACTGAACCATCAAAGCGCTTATTCCAAGTATTTTAAGAGTATTTATATTAATACTTTTCATAATTGACAGATTAAGTAGTAAATATAATAATTAACCACAAGCAACGCAAAGTTACCGGTATTATATCTCCGTGGCCCTTTGTCTCTACTTTGTGTTCTCTGTGTAACTATAGTTAAATATTTCTATTACAGATTATTACACAAAGATCTCTCTTCCCCTCACTCCCTCTCCATTTAGCCTCCTCGCTCCTTCAACCCCCTTCAACCCCCTTCAACCCCCTTCAACCCCCTTCAACCCCCTTCAACCCCCTTCAACCCTCTTCAATCCTCATTCACCG
>Ga0315532_1000723_pt1 | contig 26061 bp, 15 predicted proteins | sample SalMarWE160370MG_FD_203082 | JGI IMG/M metagenome (GOLD analysis project Ga0315532, IMG submission 203082) | Salt marsh sediment microbial communities from the Plum Island Ecosystem LTER, Massachusetts, United States - Salt Marsh Sediment WE1603-70 ...
CTCCCATTTTAATAACAGACTTGAGAAAGCTGGCTCTGGTAAAGCCGCCGTCAGTAACTATCCAAAGCTCCCTTCCGAGGTTTTTACAGCAGTTATAAGCCCATTTAGCCAATTCCACCGCCTGCTCAGTTTTACTCTTAAAGGACACGCCGATGGCTTTGACGTCTTTAGCTTTAACGTACATCCTTGCCAGCAAAGGCAAACCGATAGTTCCGAAGTTTTTATACCTCGCAATAGCCGACAGCGTTACCCACACATGGCCATAGATGAACTTCCTCCCGTCTGGCGTATTGGCTTTCCTTTCCTAATGTTTCTTTTGCCGAGAAAAATATCGCAAGGGTGAGCCATTTTTATTTACACTATCAGTTGTTAAAGAGCTAAACCAATGTCAATTTTGTTGGAAAGCACAGAATTAATGTAACATAATAAAAGAGACAACAAACACCGCAGGTCTATTCAAATCTGAACCAGTCGAAGTCTGCGAAACCTCGTTTTTGGCCGACGTGCCCGCCCAGCGTGAACAATCCCACCTTGGCACCGATCCATTTTCCTTCTCGCGCGGTAAACGGCTCACCCGTCGCCGTGAATTGGTTTCCATCGCTGCTGTAACTGAATTCACACACGGCTCCGCGGCTTACTTTGACTCTAAACAACAGCAAATCGCCTGTATAATCTACCCCGCCTTCTTCAATCTCTTTGCCGTTTGTGCTCGCATTTTTACAAGATACCTTAACAAGGCGGTAACCGGAGGACGTCCTTTCAACCGCCAGGTATGAATAGTCCATCCCCATAACAATCAGTCCCGCCTTTTCACCCAAAGCAATCTCATCGAATTGGAGCTTCGTTGTTACGGTAAACTCGGGCGCCGGCAGCTTTTGCAGAAGCAGATTCGGGACCGGCCACATATTGATAGCACTATCAGGAATCGGAACTGAGAATAATCTCAGCCAGCCGGGCCGCTCAACCAGCGACATCCATCCATCCTGCTGGTTTGCCTGCCACTGCCACTGCAGCCCAAGTTTGTTCGTATCGAACTCATCGTTTGTCTGCGGGACCGCTACGGGATATTTTGCGCCCACATTCGGCTTTTTGCAGACAAGCACCGGTTCGCCTGTGCCGTCACCATCTTTGTCTTCTCCAATCACCGGCCAGTCATCGACCCACTCAACCGGCTGAAGATGAATAACCCGGCCGTAAGCATCGCAATCCTGAAAGTGAACGAACCAGGATTCGCCGGATTCAAGCTCCACCCAGCCGCCTTGGTGCGGGCCGTTTATCTCGGTTTCGCCCCGGTGCAGGACAATTTTATCTTCGTAAGGCCCGAAGATATTCTTCGAGCGAAGGACCGTCTGCCAACCGTCATGCACCCCGCCGGCGGGAGCAAATATATAATAGTAGCCGTTGCGTTTATACAGCTTTGGGCCTTCGATTGTCGGATGTTCGGCATGGCCGTCAAAGACCACCCTGCCTTCGTCGAGAATCCTTGTGCCGTCTGGGCTCATCCGGGCTATAGTTAGAACGCTGTTGAACCCCGCACGGCTCTTGGCCCAGGCGTGCACGAGATACGCATTTCCATCATCATCCCAGAATGGGCAGGGGTCGATTCTGCCTTTTGCTTCTTTGACGCACACCAGCGGCTCCCAGGGCCCAGCCGGATTTTTTGTCTTTGACATAAAGATACCCAGGTCCGGGTCGCCATAGTAAACATAAAATTCATCATTATGCAGGCGAATGCTCAGCGCCCAGACGCCGTTGCCATGCTGGGGCGAATCGAATTGCTCAAAGGGAAGCTTTTGGCACACGTGTCCGATGAGCGTCCAGTTAACAAGGTCCTTCGAGCCAAGCACAGGCAATGCCGGCGCACAGTTGAAACTCGACGAGACCATATAGAAATCATCTCCTGCACGCACCACATCCGGGTCAGAGTAATCTGCAAAAATGACAGGATTTTTATACGTGCCGTCTCCGTTATCAGGCACCCATACAAGGTTACTGCTCACGCAAGGACTGATTGAGCACGACAGATTCTGCAAGATAGCAAATAACACCACCAACACAATCAACATGGTCGATTTCGTCTTTTTCATTTTGTTTGCCCTGATATTCTTTATGCTTTCACTGCAAACTGCATTTTACCATTAAAAAAACCTTCGGCATAGCTATTATACCGTCCCGCTTCGCAGCGAGGCGAGCCGGCTGCTATTGGGCATTTTTGCGTATGATTGGCTCGCCCTGTTCGACCTCAATATCCAGGCCGGAGAGGTCCACATCTTTTATATTCTCTAAAACAAAACCCTTTTTCGCCTTGACCTTACAGTTCTCGAAGACCACGTTTTCTATTGGACTGTCTTTGAGCCCGTGCATATCACCGACAGAACCAGCCGTGCCCGAGACGTTTATTATCCTGACGTTGCGAACTACCGGCAGCGGGTCCGACGGCGGCTTGACAGGCGGCCTCATCCGCCAAGCCATATTAAACTCGAACGCCTTGCGGACATCTTTCAACACGATATCACGGTAGGTAATATTTTCGACCACACCGCCCCGGCTCGGCTGCGATTTGAATCGAATGGGAGCCCAATTGTCCGCTTCCATAATACAATCGCGAATTTCAACGTTGCGAATACCGCCGGACATTTCGCTGCCCATAGACACCCCGCCGTGACCATATCGGAAGCGGCATTTTTCCACGATGATATCCTCGGCCGGGCGATTGACGCGGCGACCATCTTCGTCCTTGCCGGACTTGATGGCGATACAGTCGTCATTCACATCGATATCACAGCCCGTGATACGCACATTTCGGCTCGAATCCACATCTATGCCGTCGGAACTGATGATGTTGTGCGCCGCACGAATCGTCAGGTTTTCCACCAGCACATCCTTCGAATATAAAATAAACAATCCCCAGCACGCCTGGTTCTTCAATGACAGCCCCGAAACCCTCACATTTTTGCAGGTCTGGATAGCAATTAAACGAGGCCGGCCTATGCTTAGTTCGCGGCTATCCCTGGGGTAACGCTCCATCCACTCGTCCCCGGAGCCGTCAATCACACCTTCACCGGTTAGGTTCACGTTGCTCATATCGAAGAAATTCAACAGGGCCGCCGTCCAGACCTTTTCCTCGCCCTCCCAGCGGGTATCGACCTGTGGATAGTCGTCCGGATCGACTGTGCCTTTAAGTACGCCGCCCTTTTCAACGTGCAGGTTAACCCCCTGCCTGAAAAAGACCGAGCCGGTCAGAAAAGCCCCCTCAGGAACAATCAGCACGCCGCCCCCATCGGATTCACATTTATCGATAGCCGACTGGATGGCCTTTGTGTTTAAAGTTTTGCCATCTCCGACAGCCCCAAAGTCGGTAATAACGTAACGTTTCTCCGTTTTACCGACCGTTTCCGCCTGCCCTGCCGACCACAACCGCTCACAACCCACAATCACAAGAGCCATAATTGCAACGCTCAAAAGAAAAAACTTTTTTGCATTCATAGTCATACTCCTATTTTTTCTCATTTTGTATATCAACAGTTAATGTTTGTTCTGCAAAGGCACTTACTCCGATTAATTCTGCCGTCAAATTCCCTGTAACGCTTGGACGCTCCTGCACAAAGACCTTCTGCTCCTTCTTCCATGGTGAAATCACCAGGATAAATTCCGTACCCGGCTCAGCCAGCTCTTTTCTCCAGCGTTTTATTCCGACCTCCCAGCCGGGCTTGCACCAGAAGTTATCCGCCACAAGCAGACCATTGAGATACAACCGGGCGGTATCACCTATATATTCAAAACGCACAAGCACATCACTGATAGAGTCCCAGTCAATATCGCCGGTCGAAATACGCCAGGCCCTGGGTGGGGCAACGGAGGACCTGAACGGATAATCCTTATCCGCTGCAGGTATCTCTGCGTTTTGCTGTGCTGTAACAGTAATCTGGGGCAATGGATGAGCCGGCACGATAAACAAAGAAAATTCCCCTTCCTTCTGCAGATTGATTTTTTCGCCGTTACACATCAGAACTTTATCCGTGGCTGGATACACACGAAGCTGGAAAGGGCCTGATTGACGAGTGCGAAGTTTCAGGCAATCACCGCTTTGCCACAATTCAGTCGGACAAACGGCCAGGTGCCGACTGCCTGCTACCTGAATGTTCCAGGCATTAAGACTATCGACTTCGCTGAGCAAAATAACTTCGACCTTAGTCCCGTCCTTTGTTGTAAATTTTAATACATCTTCTCTCGGTATCACAAGCCATCCTCTGTCCCGCCGGCTGACTCGGCCCATCCGCCTAACGGGCTTTCTGATACCTGCCAGGCAGAGCTGTGTTTCTATGCCGGACAACCGCACCATAATCAAACGAGTGACACCATCACTCTGCCATCGCATCAACGGCTGAGCCGACGCATATATCAAAGTCGCATCAGCTATCGGCATACTGACAGGAAATATACCCAGAGTCCTTGACGGGATAGTAATCGGTTCTGCGGGAAACACTAATTCCTTCTCTGTCTGTGTTATCGCAAACTGCACATTCTTCCTCGCGGGCATATCAAGATAACGCTGGTAATTGTTGAAGAACAAAAATCCCTGTTTTCCTTTGGAACGCAGGACATATCGCAGCTTATTAGGGTCTGCCGCTTCGGGCCTGTCCTCAGGCAAAGATGGTATCATTGGCGCCAAGTCCTGACCAAAATCCTGTATAAAAAAGTGCAATCGCTTAAGGGCATAATAAGAGCGATTGGTCTTACCAAATTCCTGAAGCGGCGCTTGAAAATCATAAGAAACAACGGGCATATCCGGTTCGCCGAGGCGTCCGGTTTTTCCAAGGGGCTGCGAGCCGCCATTATACATATAGTAGCCAATCATATTAGCGCCTTCACCGAGACGGCAAAGTGCCATCCCCTCGGTATCCTTCGGGTCAAGCACAGGTCGCCGGGGCCACTTGTGATGCATACCGCCACCCAGTTCTGCCGTCGCATAGGGGTAGCGGGACGGGTCATACCGCAATCTCTCTTGTTTGATGCGATTTGTCACCATATCGGCGGCTATATCTGTGTTGACTATTAAGCTGACGAAATCCGAAAAAAGCAATTCCTTAAATGGCGGCAACCGGCCGGTCCCCTTGGCCCAAAATGGGTCAACATACGAGCCCAGCACAGGCAGCACTTCATCCTCCGGCACGTATGCCCAGCCCCAGCCGGTCACGGAGTAATAAGGAACGTCCATACCCAACTGACGCGCAATTTCCTTGCACTTTAAAATATAGGGCTCGCCGCCCCTGCCTCCGACATGGCCGAATTCGTTATCAAATTGAATCCCTATAACAGGCCCGCCATCTTTATGATAAAGACCTCGAATCTGCTCAGCCACGGCTGAATACCACCGCTGAACCTGTTCAAAGTAGGCAGGGTCCATACTTCTGGGCTTACACACCTTGCCGAGCCAATCCGGAAATCCGCCGTTGCGGGCCTCGCCGTGACACCACGGGCCAATCCGCAGCCAGACCGGCATATTGTGCTTTTTACAAACTTCCAAAAATTCACGCAGGTTGCGGTCGCCCTGCCAGTCATATTGACCCTGAAGCTCTTCATGAAATATCCAAAACACATAAGTCGCGATAACATCAAGACCGCCGGCTTTCATAGCCAGCACCGATTCTTCCCAAAATTCGTGCGGCACGCGAGCATAATGAATTTCGCCCATAACCGGCAGCCAGGGTTGGCCGTTTCGCGTGAAATATAGTGAGTTGACACTATAATCCGTTCCATCGGGGCCGGTCGGTGTTCCCATTCGCAAGTGCCCCTGCAGGATACGAGGTCCGCTTGCCGCCGCCTTTAATCTCAGAATGTGAGATTCCGGTGCCACCACGGCGCCATTATAATCCCCGGCAAGGTCGGTTTCCGCAACCCGTCTCTGACACCCGGATTGCGTCCCGAGAATGATGAGCAGGCCGAGCGCTGCAAAGACAATACATTCAGCATTTACGATTTTCGATTTTCGATTTTCGATGGTTCGACTTTGCTCACCACAGGTTTGAGATTGGCAATCGGAACTCGTCCATCGAAAATCATTTGTCGGGCTGTTTCCGTAATTAGCTGCCTTCATCTTCATATTTCAATTATTCTGTATCGGCTCACCATAAAGGTCTGTCCGCTCGCGCACGACCCGGAAAGTGCTGCCAATATCCTCCATTTCATAGATTTTCGCCCTCGACAGGGGCATTCTGAAGGGCCGGTGAAGAATCAGCATCAATTTCCCATCGAACGTTTCGAATATCATACCATGGCCGCTGTCATCTCCTACCAGCGGCTCAAGCTGTTCCCACGGACCTTCAAGCTCGCCCGACTTTGAACGTGCTATGGTCTGCACATAACCGTTCTTATTGTAGCTTGACCACAACATTACGAGCCGGTTTTCTTTCGTGCGATATAGCTGCGGGCCGTCGGTAACGTATTGCCGCTGATGAACGCTCGGAACAGATTCCGCATTAATCCACGGTGCATCAGACGCCTTGAACAAATGAATTGGCTCGCCAACCCGGCAGGGCTGCCGGGCGGACAAGTCGTCTTTGAGACGAACCGCCTCCATCGTCCCGTCTATCACCTGTATCCACTCATGACAATAAACCATCCATGGTTGATTTTGCTTATCGATATAGAGAGTCCCGTCCAGCGTCATAAAATTCTCAGGTGGATGCGGGCCGTCTTTTTTTAGAAGCTCGAATGGGCCTTCGAGTGAATCGCTAACTGCGATGACGGTGCCGCGCATATGATTAATCCGCCAGACATCCGGCGGCTCTGCAAAAACCTTGTCTCTATTGTGCAGCGTAACGAACAGATAATACCGGCCTTTGTATTCGTGGACCTCCGGAGCCCACGTGCCGTGCCTCGGATTGGCCCACACATCGTCCGGCACAAGAAAAACAATGTAAGGCCCGTCCCAATTTAAAAGGTCTTTGCTCTTATAAGTCATCACGCCGCAGCGGTCGAGGCCGGTCGCCCTTGGCGACGCGCTGGTATAAAGATAGTAGGTCCTGCTTTGTTTATGCGGGACGACAAACGGATCGTGAACAGGTATATCGGTCAGCTTCAGTCCTTTGCGGGGATTATTCACATCAGCAGGAGGCGGCTGCTTCTGCTCACCCCCAAAACCGGTAGCGATAAGTGCAAACAACAAAAAAACAAAAGCGACCAGATATATCGGCCATCGCAACGGTAACACCGACATCGTTTTAATGGTTTTTCGATTGATAGTTTTCATAATAAAACTTTCCTTGATTATGAGAAAACCTTAAAGACTCTACATCTCTTTTTTAGCGACCATAATATCTTTTAACCACCTGCATTTTTACTCTTTAGTCAATTCGTAATAAGAGTGAAATTCGTATTCGCCCGAACCGACCGTATAGACCATCCGGTTATTTTCTCGCTTAATATACTTTACGCCTTGGGCATCCTCAGCCGATACACTACCCTCAAATACCTTTGTTTGCGGTTCAGACGGCACGAAAATGGTAGCGGTTGTGTTCGGCGGCACAGCAATATGCCAATAGAAGTGGCCGTCCTCGATGCGCCATCGGCTCTCAATCCGGCCTCTGATACTGTCATAATATCCTGATGCAGACGTCAGGTCGCCAACAGGTTCCGGACGAAGCAGTATGTCTTTAAAACCAATGGAATCAGGCCCCTGCCGAATGCCAACAAGTGAATTCTGGAACCACTCCTGGATGTGGCCGAACATACAGTGGTTCATCGACGAGCCCGGCTTATCCCATCTCTCGGAAAGCGTTTTAAAACCGAGCTTGAGCATACGACCATAGCCGGGTGCATCGGTGCGATTAATCATTCGATAAATCACGTCGGAGCGCCCACCCTCCGCCAATACCTGCACCAGCATACGAAAGCAGACCTCGCCTGTGCTCTGGCGATATTGTGCCTTTTCAAGCTCCGCAACCAGATTGGCCAGCACTTCATCGCGGTCTTCTTCCGGTACCAGGCCGAAATGAAGCGCCGTGGCCAGAGATGCCTGGGAACCCGTTGAGACGGAGTGTTCGGCCGATTTATAATAGGCCTTGATGAAGTCTTTGCGTACCTGCCGGGCAAGTTTTTCAAACTTTTTAGCGTCCGACTTTTTACCCATTCCGCAGGCAACACGAGCAAGGATACGTGCATTATCATACAAAAACGCCGTTGCAGTCAGCCGAGTCGGGGTAAGCTGGGCGCCGCCGCGGTGGCCATTTTCCGGTGTCCAGTCGTACCAATCGCCGAGGCCCGGCTTGACCAGCCCATCTTCGTTGCGCGTCAAGGCCAGATAAAGTGTATATCGCTTCATAGTTTCATACTGCCGCCGTTCAGCTTCAAAATCACCATACCATTTATACAGCAGGTTCGGCAGCTGGACACAGGCACTGCCCCATTCGGGTGATTCAAAGAACGCCCCCTTAAAGCGCATATACTCCGGCGCAATATTGGGAACCAGCCCACTGTCCAATTGTGACTCTGTGGTATCCCGGCAAATCTTTCGGTAAAGATTATGGACATCACGATGATAGATTATCGAAGGCCCCATCAGGTGAGGCACTTCTAGCCATCCGAGTTTCTCGCGATGAGGGCAATCGGTTACAACGCTTTGCAGGTTGCTGCGCACCGAACGGTCAATCATAGCATTTATATCATTAAATAGTGCATTTGAGCATTCGAATCCGCCGGTATCTGCCGCCGAGCTTGTGAGAAATTCGCTTCCTGCCTCCAGCAGCCAGGCAGTCCCATCTTGCGTCCCGATATTATTTGCATCCTCCGGCCGGACAACGCCCGAAATATACAGGTACTGGAAGCTGAAATACGTAAAGCGGGGACGAAAGACCTCCTCGCCCTCGCCTTTAAGAGTATAAGTATAACTGTGGCCTCCGTTTTTAGTCCAGGGCTCGCCTTGCTTCTCGGCGCACATTATGGTGACCTGACTGCCGGCAGGCCCTTTGACCTTTACCACCGGCCGGGCAGACAGGTTGGTTCCACAATCGACCTCATACCGACCATCTTCGAGACGCTGGATTGTTACAGCCGGCAGATAATCTGCCACCTTGACCGGCGGCGCATATTGGGCCGTGAGCTTGCCGCCCGGGCCCTCGCACACCTCGGCTGCGGACCACATCTGGTCATCAAAATCCGGCTGGTCCCACCCGGGCAGCTCCCGTCGAGCATCGTAATCCTCACCGCCGAAAATACACGTGAAAACAATCGGCCCCAAAGTCCATTTCCAGCTCTCATCGGAAACAATTATCTGTGATGAACCATCAGTAAAAGTAACGCGCATTTGGCAAATAAGTTTCGGCGGGCCGAATGTGCCTCTGAACTTCGTATAACGTCCGCCGGGCACGTTATACATCCCGTTGCCGAGCATAACCCCCAGCACATTACCACCACGATGCAACATATCCGTCACCTCATACGTGCTGTAAAGGCACCTCTTGCGGTAGTTTGTCCAGCCCGGGTCCATTTCCCGGTCACCCACACGCCGCCCGTTTATCCTCAATTCATAATGACCCAAACCGCAGATATGAATTACCGCTCTTTGAACAGGTTTACCAAGTTCAACCGTCTTGCGAAAGATTGGTAAGGGATCTTCACCCCGCCCTTCCAAAGGGCGGGGTTTATTGATTCGCTTTGCAGTTATCCATTTCGCCTTCCAATCCTTTTCTCTCAGCAGCCCCATCGTCCACGAAGCCGGCTCGCTCCAGGGCGAGACATCCGGCACTTTTTTTGACGGATCGCCGTCCCAGACCCGCACCTTCCAGAACACCTGCTGTGAGGATTTTAACGAGCGGCCGCGGTAGGGAATATTGATTGTCTCGTTTGAAGCTACTTTTTTGCTGTTCCACAAATCGCCCTTTTCTTTATTCAGTGCCTCAAGAGAGGATGCAACAAGTATCTGGTAGGCCGTCTGGTGCTGGTCACGTGTTGGGCTTTGGAGCTTCCAGAAAAGCCGCGGTTTTGCTACATCCACGCCGAGCGGCTCGCGCATATATTCGCAGCGAAGCTCAACCGGTTTTAGATTGCCGGCCGCAGCCGCAACATCAACACCCGCCGTCGACAATAATACAGTCAACACCATCGCAGCTAAATTCGTATTAGAAAATAGCTTTTTCACTGTTTTTACTCCTTCACAAGCCGCGGCTCATCCCGGCATTCAACCCGTCAGGTCTGCCGGGGTCAAAATCAACCTGGCGGTTTTAAGTTTTGAAGAGCTGACTTTAACGGTGATTTTGCCTGCCTCCTTTGTGGACTGAAGAATCGCCAGGCCCCGTCCTCGATAGGCCCTATGGACCAAATCTCTGCAATCGTCAATATCGTTAAGGTTACCATTGCCGATACCGATGATTTCAGCCGGGCCTTTCACCTCGAATTTCAATTCGTTGTCCGCATCCGGAACAAGAACCCCATTCGCATCAACGATACGAAATTCCAGATGACAGATGTCTTTGCCGTCGGGCCGAAGCTCTCGGACATCAGCCAGCAACTCAATACGTTCGGCAGCTCCCGCCGTCTTCAAATTATACTCACAAACCTTGTTTCCGTTCTTAAGCCCTGTCGCCATGAGAACACCTGGCTCATAGTCGACCTCCCATCTCAACACACCCTCTTCGGCATCGGCAAGACGTTTGGTCCCGATAGGCTTGTCATCAAGCTCCAGCAAAACCTCAGGGCAATTCGTATAACAATAGACGGTCACCTTTGCATTTTGCGGCCAGTTCCAGTGCTCCTGGACTCTTCTAAAGCGCCTCCTCCCTGTTCCTGCCCTGCCCGGCCAAGACGGGCCGGAAACGCAGATATAAACCATCGGCTCATCGCTCCATAAACTCTGGCGGAACCAGGCGATGGGTTTTTTGAAACCACACAAGTCCAGCAGCCCGGAGCCGTTTGCCCGATTCGGCCAGCGGCGGGCCTCGCCGAGATAGTCAATACCCGTCCAGAGAAACTCTCCGGCCACGTAGTCATTATCGCGCACCACTCCCCAGTCGTTATAGTTGTGATGGTTCTCACTGCCGAAGATGAACCTGTCAGGATACTTACCATGGTCGCCGGGGTAACGTTCCTCCTGGTAATTATAACCGACAATATCAAGTAACTCTCCGAGCCCGACAGCATCCGACATTTCAACATTCGCCAGGGCGGCCGTTACAGGGCGGGAAGAATCCAGCTCCTTGACGGCCTTTACCAGCGGCTTTGCATACTTGATTAGGTTCTCAGCCGGTGGATTCTCCGGCAGGTACTCATCCCCCAGAACCGGATGGGAAAACGGGTCATTTGCATAATCAATCTCATTGCCGATGCTCCACATAATTACAGACGGGTGGTTTCTGTCCCTGCGAACCATATCCTGAATGTCGATGACCGACCATTTGGTGAACACCTCGCCATAGCCGTATCGGCTCGGCACACCATCATTCCAGCCGGTCAACCATTTGTTTTTGGGCGGCGTAAATTCATCAAAGGCCTCGTCCTTTACAAGCAAACCGAGCCGGTCGCAAAGAACCAACAACTCCGGTGCCGGCGGATTGTGGCTGGTCCGAATTGCATTTACCCCTAATTCTTTTAAAAGCCGCAGACGACGCAAAAGCACCTTCTCAGGCACAGCCGCGCCGAGGCAGCCAGCATCATGATGAAGACAAACGCCCTTGATTTTAACCTGCTTGCCGTTGAGAAAAAATCCTTTATCTGGGTCAAATCGAATAGTCCTAATCCCGAAGGGTGTCGATGTTTCGTCGACTACCCTTGAACCCGCACAAAGACGGCTTTTAAGCATGTATAGAACCGGCGACTCAATAGACCAAAATTCAGGATGCTCAATCTTAATCTGCTGGATAAAGCTGTGGTTTGCATTGGCCAGGCATTTCTGCCTGGTCTCCGATGTCGTCTGACTCCCTGCAACCCGTCCATCCGCGGTGATAATATCCGACTGAAGGGATAATTCCTTATCTGCATCGTAACCGTTCTCGATAACTGTCTCGATGCGGATGACAGCAGATGCTTCTTCGACCTGCGGTGTGGTAACGTAACTGCCCCAGTGAGCGATTCGCAGCTTGTCCGTTATGCGCAGACGCGTATGACGGTATATGCCTGAACCAGTATACCACCGGGAGTCTGCGAACTTCGAGTGGTCAACTCGAACAGCGATAACGTTCTCATCAGGGCCGAACTTCAAATGCGGCGTCAGATTGCACTCAAAACTCGAATAACCATAAGGCCGTCCGCCAACAAAGAAGCCGTTGACCCAGATTTCAGAGTTGTTGTATATCCCATCGAATTCAATGGCGATAATTTTGTCTTTGTAGGCCGGGTCAAGCCGAAAACGCTTGCGGTAAAAGCCGACTCTGCCTGGAGCATATCCGTTGCCGCTGCCATATTCTGCGCTGAACGGCCCTTCTATACTCCAGTCGTGCGGGAGCTTCACGCAACGCCAGCCGGAGTCATCAAACTTGGGCATCATTGCGGTTGCGAAATCTCCCCGGCTGAATCGCCAGTCGGTATCAAAGTCGATATAAGTCCGGCTCGTCGGTTTCGCATTTTCTCCCGTTCCCTTGTTCAAATGCTCAACTGCTCTTTCGACCCGCAGGTCTTTCGATGTGGCCAGTGCGATTGCTCGGCCCTTGTCGCCCACAGCGCAGTAGAAGTGATACACAACGTCATCGTGTTTTAGAACCCAGGGCTTATGGGCGAAAGTAGCGTCCCAGGGCTCGGAGGGTCTGACGAGGTCGGGCCCGTTCCACTTTGTCCAGTGCACTAAGTCACGCGATGCTGCAAAAGTGTCGAAGGCACCGGGTTTCCAGAACGCCCCGAAGTAGAACATAACCCATAAGTCACCGAACTTCACAATCTGCGGGTCGCCGCTTATGACTGGCCGATTTGCCCGGCTCAGCGAGACGGGCTCGTTTTCCAGAACGTGCATAGCACCATAACGCCTCCAGCTCTTCATATCACTGGAAACAGCGATGCCGATACGTTCGCTTTCATTAGGCGCCCGGGCATTGTAGAACATCACAAACGGCGCACCGAGAGTTTCATCGGAATCACGAAAGATGTAACTTTTGAACAATGTTTCGCTCTCAAAGGCCCTCGCATCGGAATCGTCGGCCCGCAGTACAGGTGCCGGCAGCTTTTGCCACACTTCTGGTTTCGATGGGTCGTCTGTGGCAGCTATGCCGATAGAAAGCGGCGGCTTTTCATAGCCCGGCTTTGCTCCGCCCATATATGACATCCAGTATCGTCCGTCATAAGTTTGCAGGCAATTGCAACCTCCCCAGGTAGTATCAAAGAGCGCTACTCCCCCGCCGGCATTGAAACAGTCCCATGTTCCCTCGCCTCCTCGCTCCAGAATCGTCCCGAGCCCGGCAGTCCCGCCGGACCAGTGTAGCAAATCATCGCTCACGGCAAGCTGTGTCGTATAACCAGCCAGCTCAGTCTCAAGCTGAACATATACCATAAACCACTTGTCACCGTGGCGAAAGACATTCGGGCAGTCCACCTTTTTGCCCGGCGGCGGCTCTATAACCACGCCGTATTTGAACGGCGTCCTGACTTGCTCATAAATGGCCTGCATTTGCTGCGGCGATATCTCCGCCGGCGAGTTCTTGCCCGGCAATAGTCGGATATATGTTGGTTTATCACGGTCGCAGGTCAGCCAGCCATCCTTCAGTTGAAGTTCCACAACCTGGATGGAGCTGCGCCGCTGCTCATAGCCATCTTTATTGGCGTTCTCACCACGGCGTCCGGGGTGGGTGAAGTAGAACAGAAATGCACGGTCTCCGCTGACAACAACATCGGGATGACCGCCTTTCACCTGGTCGTCGGCTCCAAGGCCGGGTTCTCCGAGAAGGTTATCGCCCTGGCGTCTCCACGTAAGGGCATCGGCCGAGCGATATACAGCAAGGCCGCGCCAGACATCAGTTACCATCCAGTAAACATCCCGCCAGCGAAAAACCTTTGGCCCCTCGCCCGGCTGATCACCGACAGTCCTGCCGCGGTCAACCCATACTTTTAAATCGGGACTATCTGCAAAATATATTGATTTGTGGTCTCTTTCGTTGTTATACCACATTCGCCACGTGTCATCCGGCAGCCGAAGCATACAGGCATCAATCACGCGGTCCGTGGCAAGTTTAAGCGGCACGGGATTGCCCCAATGGCGAAGGTCGGTGCTTGTAAGGTGAACGATTGTGCGCAGGTGTTTCCAGTCGCTGAAAATCCCCGGCACAACGGTAAGAAACATATGGTATGTGCCGTCCTGGCCGGCAATTACCTCAGGCGCCCAGTGCGTCGCATCGGATATGCCTGAACCATCGTCTATCTCTGCCGTGCCGACATACGTCCACGTGGCGCCCTCATCAGCCGACTCAGCGATGCCGATGCGCGTGCCGTGCACCCAGGTAACACCGGACAAGTCCGGGACATTTGCACGACGATTGGTATAGAACATCCACCAGCGCTGCACATAAGGATTCCAGATAACAGCCGGGTCGGCTGCTCCATCATAGACCGGATCACGAAAGAGCGGCTTGGAGGCAACTTTACCCTGCTCGCCCCGCCCATCAGAGGGGCTGGGCTCTTCGTGCTGCGCAGACACAGCGGGCTGAGCCGAAATAATCCCTGTGAGCATCCCCACAACAATTATGCAAACAGACATCTTCGCCCGCCTATTTTGGCCAAGATGACTCACCGTAGCGCCCAATGTCACTTACTCTATATAAGATTACGGTTCCTAAAAACTATCCTATCGCCCACAGTCGCCAGAAGGTGTGCTGCTTTGAATGGTAACGCTCGCCGAAGCCAGCCCGTCGCTCTCAGCAGTCACGCTTATCTGGCCGCCCTGACCCCGGCAGTCCTGCCGGGCCGCCCGCAGAATCAGCATCGCCTTGCCGTTGAATAGCTTGTGATTGTCTGCCTGAAACGGTTCGAGCGAAAGCGGATTGCCGTTGCCGATGCCTGCTATTTCAGCCGGGCCGTCTATTCTAAAGCGAATCAGATTGTCCGCCAAAGGACAAAGCACACCCTTCTCATCGAGCGCTTCAACTAAGATATAGCAAAGGTCTTCCCCATCAGCGGATAATTCCTTCCTGTCGGGTGTCAGGCGAATCGCTGCGGGCTTATCCGCCGTGCGCATAACCGCCTGGCCTATTTCACTGCCGTCCTTGTATGCGACCGCTTTCAACTCGCCCGGCTCATACAAGACATTATTCCAGCGCAGACGATATTTGTAAGTTACTGCATAATACGGTGACTCAACCCTTTCAGGATAAACACCGAAATCCCAAATGCTGGCCCATACCCCTTCCTCAAGCTCGGTGAATACAATCCTCACATATCTCGCCTGTGCATCTACTTCATGGGTCATCTCTCTCGTGCCGCCATCCCACTTATCTTTGGTCACGATGGTCTGCCAATTCGATTCGTCCGTCGAAACCTGTATGGTATATAAATAATTATACGCCTCCTGTTCGAAATCAATCACCAGCTCACGAATCGGCTGAACCCCGCCCAGATCAACCTGCCACCACTGGTCGGCAAAGCCGCCCGAAGCACACCAGCGGGTTTCATGATTATCATCATTGGCGTGGTCAATCATATTGCCCTTATTCGATTCTTCGGAACTTGCCTTTGCGGATTTGCCTTTCGCAAGGTTGACCGGCTTTTCGACACGTTCGGCTTTTGTCTGCCGGCCCAGCGATTTTCCGTTGAGGAAAAGCTCCGCCGAATCCCCGTTCGTATAAACAAAAACGGGAACATTCTTGCCGATTCGGTCGGGCCAGTTCCAGTGAGGAAGGATATGCACGGTAGTAGTATCCGGCCGCCAGTAGCTGCGGTATAAATAAAACCGGTCTTTGGGGATGCCGCAGAGGTCAACGATGCCGAAGTATGAGCTTCGCGCCTGCCTCGAAAAAGGCGTCGGCTCGCCCAGATAATCAAATCCGGTCCATACGAATTCACCGGCCACAAAGCTGTCATCCTCCATCAGTTGAAACTCGGCATCTGCAATGTCCGACCATCGTGCTGAATTAAGGTCGTAGGAATCCACCTGGAATTTATCAGAATACTGCGTCTTGCCGTTCGGCAGCGGCAGCTCATAAAATCCTCGCGTGCTCAGGGCCGAGGCCGACTCGCTGTATATGATGGGCTTATCGGGATAGCGCTCTCTGTATATGCTATACCTCCGCGAGTAATTCCAGCCGGCAAGGTCCAGCGCATCAAGAATCGGCTGGTAGGCGGTTTGAGGGATATGGCAGGCCATTCCTACAGGCCGAGTCGAATCATATTTGCGAACAAAATCACTCATAAATTTCACGCGTTCGGGAGACTTGCCTTCCCTGTTACGCGGCTGATTCAATATCTCATTGCCGATTGACCAAACCACAACGCAGGGATGATTGCGGTCGCGCATTACGAAGTTGCGAAGCTGCTTTTCGCCATACTCTTCCAATGGCGGCTCACCTTTTACCCTGTCTGCCTTGTCATCCCATTTATCGAAACACTCGTCCCAAACGACAAATCCCATCCTGTCGCACAAATTAAGCAGCTCAGGCGCCGGTGGATTATGGCTGGTCCGAATGGCATTGACGCCCATATCTCGCATTATTTCGAGCTGCCGCTCCATAGCACGGGTATTAAACGCCCCTCCGAGAGGACCCTGGTCGTGATGCAGGTTCACACCATAGAGCTGCACACGCCGACCATTGAGATGAAATCCATCGTCAGCCGTAAATTTGAATGTGCGGATGCCGAAGCCGGCGACGTCCGTATCAACAACCTTATCGTCCATACGCACAACAACCTCGGCCTTATATAATCTCGGACTGGTAATGTCCCACCGCTGAGGATTTTCAACCTTAAACGTCCAGGCCAATTCATTTGAGCCGCTTGCCTGTATATCACCAATGACATCGGGCGAAGTTATCGACCCGCCGTCAGGGTCAATCAGGACGGCCTTAACATTGACCTTTGATTCCTTGTTGCGGTGGTTTTCTATAGTAGCTCGGACATTAACCGTGGTCGAGTCGTCGGAAACCTGAGGAGTAGTTACAATCATACCCCAGTGTGCCACGTGCACCGGCTCGCAGACGGTCATCGTTACCTTGCGATAAATGCCCGCGCCGGGATACCACCTCGTGCCGTGTCGGGTCGTATCAACCCGAACGGCTATCACGTTGACCTTGCCGAACTTCACATAATCTGTGGCATCGACTCGAAAAGACATATAGCCGTAATCCCACTCACCGGCCAGTTTGCCGTTGATATAGACCTTCGGGAACGCCATTACTCCATCGAAATCAAAATAAACACGGCGGCCTTTGTCCTGCTTATCGAGGGTGAACGTCTTGCGATACCAGCCAACGCCGCGCCAAGGAAGTTTTCCGGCGTAACCATCTTCACCTGGATTAAACGGCCCCGAAATCGCCCAGTCGTGTGGCAGACGAACAGCCCGCCATTGCGAATCGTCAAATTTCGGCTTCTCGGCCCCTTCGCGGCCGCCCCTGACAAACTTCCAGTCGCGATTGAAATCTACAACCTGCCGCCCGGCCGCTACTTCGATTTTGGGTTGTGTCGAGGGCGAACCGTATGTCTCCTCACAGCCAATGATGACAGTCGCTCCAAGACAAACTGCTATCATAGCGATAAAATTGACGTTCCATTTCCGTTTGTTACTCATAATGCCTTCCTTTCAAACAAGCCAACTTACTTCTTACCTTATTTTCAATGTTAATTTGTCCAGGATACCCCCTGGCCGAGCAAACGTCAAGGGTATTGCCATTCAAACAATTTGCCTAAATGGTCTTGAAATCGCCCATAGTCATACTCAACCACCTGCTCTCACACGACCTGATAAAAACCATTTGGCTACGGAGGGATTATACAGCCCCGGTCTTTTACGCCAAAAATCGGTGTTTTTTCGAACTTCCAAAAAAAAACTGTCTTTACGGGGCTTTTTACTTGACATTTTACCAGTAGTCGATGTATGATAAACATTTGTAAGGAAGCGTGGTGAGAAGACTTTTTTGATTTCTCCTCAAGTTTTCCCCCCACTCAATAAGCTTAAGGATATAAAAAATATATGATTGCTGTCTTCCTTGACGCGTTTATTGCATAAGAACGTAATTATTTTCGGAGAAATGAAAAATGAATAAGCTGAGCTTGATACTAATAACAGGTTTGTTACTGGTATGTACTTCTGCAGGAAGGGGTGAATTGGTAGGTTACTGGAGTTTTGACGACCAGACCAATCCAGGCAAAGATGACTCAGGCAAAGGAAATGATGGCACACTTTATGGGCCAACATGGACACCACTCGGCAAAATTAACGCTGCACTGAGCTTTGATGGGGACGACTATGTAGGGATTGCCAACAGTCCTACGTTGAACATTACGGAAGGCACCTGGGAAGCATTTATAAAGTTTGATTGTTTACCATCAGTTGCTGGACTTATGAATCCTCTGGCAAAGCAAGAACAGTACTGGATACACGCATCTAATGACGATTCCATTCAGGTAAAAGTTAGTGTTGGAGGAACAAGATATATTGCATCAACAAGTCCCAACTTTATTACACTGGATACGTGGTATCATGTCGTAGGGATTTATGATGGTGAAGAATTAAAACTGTACGTAAATGGAAATTTAGAAAACACCAACACAGCTCCCAGTGGAAACATCGACACGGGCAGTGCAAAATTGGCGATTGGAACATGGTCAAGCCTAATTGATTATTTCCAAGGCACAATAGATGAAGTCCGCATCTACGACCACGCCATTCCCGAGCCGGCGACACTTCTACTGCTCGGCTTAGGCGGACTGCTTTTGAGAAAAAGAAAATAACAAGTTTTCGAAAGAGAAGTGATGAAAATGAACAAGTTGAGCTTAATAGTAATGACAGGATTGATACTGGTATGCACCTCTGCAGGATGGGGTGAATTAGTGGGATACTGGAGTTTTGACAACCAGGCAGATCCAGGCAATGACGACTCAGGCAAAGGAAATGACGGCACTCTTTATGGACCAACTTGGACCCCACTCGGCAAAATTAACGCTGCACTGAGCTTCGATGGAATAAATGACTATGTCTCGGTGGACGACAATACTACTCTAGACATCACTAATGAACTAACTATTGAGGCCTGGGTGCGTACAAACATCGATATGGATACAAATCCACAAATGCAGATAGTTGATAAAGGAGAACATCTCGGCACGGGTGAAGGCTACATGCTGATGGTTTATAACGGCGATCTATACGCGCGAGTTAACAAAGATAACGGAACGGCATGTATCTACGAATACCCGGACGACAAGAAGTGGCATCATGTCGTTTACACATTCGAGAGCGGGGAGCAGAACCTATATATAGATGGAATTCTCGTAGTCTCAAAGACGCAGATTACTACCATAGGCACGAACGACCAGGACCTGCTTATAGGTAACGGTGTCAACCGCAGCTATTATTGGAATGGAGAAATCGACGAAGTCCGCATCTACAACCACGCCATTCCAGAACCGACGGCACTTTTACTGCTCGGCTTAGGCGGACTGCTTTTGAGAAAAAGAAAATAACAAGTTTTCGAAAGAGAAGTGATGAAAATGAATAAGCTAATCGTGATAGTAATTACAGGATTAATTTTAATATGCGGAACTTCTGTCCGAGGCGAAATGGTGGCCTATTGGAGTTTTGACAACCAGTCCAACCCAGGCAATGACGACTCAGGCAAAGGAAATGATGGCACGCTTTATGGACCAACATGGACGCCGCTCGGCAAAATTAACGCTGCATTGAGCTTCGATGGTACCGACGATTATGTTGAAATTCCGAATTCATCGACTCTGAATCCTTCAGACCAAATCTCTGTAGAGGCCTGGTACCAACCTGTTTCTTTCAAAGGTAACGGAAATAATGCTATTGTGGATAAGGGATATACCTCTCATTCCTCACCCTATTACCAGTATCATCTGGGCGTAACCGGAGACCAGTATTCCAGCAACCAAGCAGGTTTTGGCTTTGATATAACCATCGGAGGAACCCGCTATGTTGTCAGGACCGGAGCAAACTTCTGGGAACCCGGCAATTGGTACCACATCATCGGAACTTATAATGGTTCAAGTGTGAACCTGTATGTAAATGATGTTTTGGTTGACTCTGTGCCGGCAAGCGGGACAATGACAGACTATGGTGAAAATGTCCGCATCGGAGGCTTTACGAATCTAAATAGAACCGGCATTGACTATCTGCCGGGCATCATCGATGAAGTCCGCATCTACAGCCATGCCATTCCCGAACCGGCAACTCTTCTGCTGCTCGGTTTAGGCGGCTTATTCTTGAGAAGGAAAAGGTAAGCTAATAAACTAAGCGATCCAATCCCCGTTCACGTCCGAGAATTTCAGCACAGTTGCTTCGCCAGACTTAAAAAGACAAGCTATCCAGACATGGCCATATTTCCCCAGCCTTTTTTGCCCTAACCTTAACAAAATCCTTGACTTAAGAAGCTCAAAATGATACAATAATCCAAATTAAACGGGGTGTTATTGAAAAGGGTGATTTCGGCTTTTGTGCCATTTTGAGGGTGACTCGCGGCATCAGGCCACACCGTATTTCACAAGGTTTTCTGGAGAAGGGTGATATCAATGTTAAAAAAAAGCCAAATCAATATTTGGCTCAAGACTATCACAACTTCAGTCTTTCTACTTGCAGCCGGGTGCTCGGTCCAGCCCGTTCAAATGGTGGTGGTCGAAAACAGCAATCCAAACGCAAAGAAAGATACAGCCGCAATAGAGCAATTTCAGGAGTTGGATAAAGATATAAAATACGGCAATCTTTGCCGTGTTAAATATCATCCATCCCACACCAAAAACCATCCGGTTGTAATTGAAGGCACATTAGGTAAGGGGAAGAAATATCCGGTCATCATCGATACGGGGGCATCGGTAGGACTCTTTGTGAACGATATTCACATCAAGGAAAATAATCTCGTGACTCAGGCCTTCAAGTATAACAACTCAGGCGCCTGGGGGACCTCTAACATTCCCGAGCTGAACATAGGAGAAACAACGCTTCTCAACTGGCCCTGCTTTTATAAACGCCAGCATGCGGAACTGCAGATGTTCGGATTGCCGCTGAGCAAAGACAAATCCGTCATAGTGGGACTTCCCACCCTGCTGGAATTTAAGTATGTTGCGTTCGATAATTTAAAAAAAGAAGTGGAGTTCTCACCCAAAAAAATGTTTGAACCCGAAGAGCCGGCCTCGTGGTCAAAATATTCACTTATGGTTGAAGAATTCTTAGGCGGTAACACATATCTTTTTGTGAAGATTCCCATCGCCGGCGAGGAGGCCGAACTTCAGCTTGACACCGGCAGCGGAAAGGGATTATCAACCCATAAAGAAATCTGGCAGCAGATACAACAAAAAATCCACAACATCAAACTCAAGAAAGGCCGGGAGCTATACCCATATATCGGCTGGCTTGACTGCGAACAAGGGACGGTTGCAAGACTTGACGTCGGGGACAGAACAATTAAAAACGCGAAAGTTTCAATCTACCCGGACGACAGCCCCCTTTTAGAGAACTGCAAAGGGCTGCTGGGAATGCAGTATTTCCAGGATACCATAATAGTCCTTGATTTCGAGCGGAATTTAATGTGGGTGAAGCATCCTAAAAGTTAGCAGCAACCACTCTGTTGCAGTTCTCAAAACCCGGTCAGGCAAAATGAAATTGAATATGCATTCCCCCCCTGCAACAAAAATTAATCAGTTCATCGCCAATCACTCATTTCAACTTAAGAGGAATGCCCTTATCGCGAGCTTCGGCTATGAACGACTTTAACTCTTCCAGTAACATTTGTATCTGCTGCGTATTTTCGAGCAGACTCTCATATAATCGGCCATCGTTTACAAATCTGGCAGCGCTACCGTCTCCGTTATTCACCTTCTCCAAGATTAACCGCAACTGCGATGTCGCCTTACTTAGCTCCTCACTTGTACCGACTATAGATGTAAAAGTTTCGGTGCCGGCGGCAGCAAATTGGCGAAACTCTTCCACCGTTTTCGCAGCATCTTGTGACGCCTCAGCCAGATTAGCTAAAGTCTGCTTAAGATTCCCTTTATTATTCGGGTCACCAATGATGCAATTGACGTTGTTTATGAGAGCTTTCAGACCCTCGGCCAGCTCATCCAGTTTTTCCTGGCTCTCCGCCGGGAAAAACTCACTAACCACACCGGTCAAGCCCTGCAACTGGGTACCCTGCACCAGAAACCTTGTCTCCGGCCGATTCGGGTCAAGCGGCGGCGCAGGCAAATTGGCGAGGTCAACTGTAAGCTCGATATAACTACTGCCTAAACCACGCGTCATCAGCTTCGCTTCAACATTGGAAGGAATATCAACATATCTTTTTTTTATGCTGATAACTACTACTGTCTGGTGATACTGCAGGCCGGTATTCTTATCAAGCCGAACCTCAGGAGACATAACCTTTGTAACTCTTCCAATTTGATAGCCGCAAAAACGCACAGGGGTATCCCTTTGCACACCCGGCGCGGTCGGGAACTGAACAAAAACCTGAAATGAACGATGTCTGGTAACGAACCACGGCAAATCGCCAAACTTATATATCAGCCCAGCGAGCGCACACATAGCTACTACTACAAAAATGCCCACGGTAATATTACGCCGCCTCTGCATGGTTTCATAGTCACTCACTATTCGCCTCCTTTCAAATCAGTTCGGCCCTGGAGAAACAACTCCCTTATGGCACGCAAAGGATAGCCGCTGTCATTAATCTTTTTTATCAGCTTAATCCGCTCGATGCCCTTCTCGTCAAACAGCCGTCTGCCGGTCGGTGTAACTTCTGCGGGCTCGAGCAAACCAACCATAAGATAGTATTGCAGAGATTGGCGGGAAATTCCAGCCCTTTTTGCCGCTGCACCTATCGGCACCAATTTGCTCTTGTTATCCAAAGCTTATCCCGAAAAAAATCGATTAGTAACACGACCATCTTGGCCGTGTCTTATTTTTCTCACTTATTACTGCTTTTCTTCAGCCGTTTCTGAGCAGCGCTTATCAGAGCTAAAAATGAAGCCCTCACCTGCTCAAAACTCACAAGCATAATATCATCTTTATCCTGCTTCGACCACTGCGGCGACATCATAAGCAAATAATCAAAACCAGCCGGTATCAGGTCCTGGTTCTGCCTGAAAACTTCCCGCAATAATCGCTTCAGCCGATTACGAACGACCGCACCTCCGCAAGATTTACTTACAGATACACCCAGTCGCGCATAACCACAATCGTTTTCAGCCGTATATAATATAAGCAAATCATTACTGACTCGCAATTTCCGAGCCAGAACGGCCTTGAATTGCCTGTTACTAACGAGCCGCTTCTTTTTCGGGAAAGAAAACTGCTTCAAGATTTCACCATAAATTATCAACCTACCGTGGGCCTATATCCGGCGTTCTAACCCGTCGTTATAGCCGCTCCGTCTGCCGTCTTGCGTCTGCGCAAAACTTCAGCACTTATCCTGCGAAGCACCTTGTGATAGTTTAAAACACCAATAAGCTCATCATTATCGACACTTGCTACTATGGGTATACTCTCCAGGTCATAATGCCTCATATACTCTATCGCCTCTTCAAGCGGTTTTTGAGGAGTCGTTTTGTCCCGAACCGGCTCAGCAACATCACAGGCCAGCAGCCAGCCGGCAACATCCCTGTTAGCGAACATCTCCTTGATGTCCGGGATTGTAATTATACCTGTTAGCTTTGATTGACTATCAACCACCGGGTAATATACACTGTCAGTCGTGCTGAATATTTCAAGAATCTGCTGTAATGGCAAATCCTGCGTAATGCTTATCGGCTCAGCATCCATAACATCAACAACCTTATATGTCTTTATCAGGTCTTCCTCCGTGACATTCATCCCGACTTCTCCTGCTTTTTTCACTCCTACTTTAACCATCATCGGCCCAAGTATTTCCATCAGAAACACAGATGTCATAACCACCATTATAACCATATGTCCAAGCTCAGACTCAAACTGCCGGCTGGCCAGGATAGCAAGGCCGATAGCCACCCCTGCCTGGGGCAGAAGACAGATTCCGAGATATTTACGAACAACAGCCGGCGCTGCCGAATGCCTGGCGCCGAACCAGGAACCTGCCATCTTACCTGCAGCTCTCAAAAGAGTATATACTACTATCATAATAACCATCCACAAACCCAGTTTGCCGAACTGCATGTGCGCCCCGGCCAGCACAAAAAAAGAAATGTAAATCGGCGGAGAAAATTTCTCGACAAGCTTGAACATTCCCTGGCTCTGACGAGGCATCAGGTTGGCTATCGTTATGCCCAGCACCATAGCAGGCAAAATCGGGTCTATTTCCGGTATCATAGAAACACCGACAACAAGCAAAAGCAACGCCAGCGCAAACTCCAGAATTTTGTCTTCGGCCCTTACAAATTTTAATAAAAAATATAGTAATACTCCCGCTAAAAAACCTAATATTATTGCGCCGACAATCTCCCCCAAAAGCACCCCCACAGCGGTTACAACGGAATTATGGCCTGTGCCCATAAGCGCTTTTGCTCCGGTAGCGGCGCCTCGATACAGCAACAACGCCAGAGCATCATCCAGGGCAACAATGGCAAGTATCGTAGCGGTGAGAGGGCCTCTTGTTTTATACTCCCATAAGACATTTACCGTCGCCGCAGGTGCTGTTGCCGAGGCAATAGCTCCAAGCACAAGTCCCATCGCAATCGACACAAAGACATTGCCCAATATCAGCCACGCTATGAACGAAGTGCCGACGGCAACTAACAAAAAAGCTCCCAGGCCCTGTGAGAAAAGAATAAAGAAAAATTGCTTACCATATTTTTTAAAAACATCAGCACGAAGCTCCGCCCCTATCATAAATCCGATGATGCCTAATGCGAGCATTGTAAAGGGCTTGAGAGACTCGATAGTCTCCTGCGTTATTAAACGAAAAACATCACCCAAAAGTATTCCAATAACGATACAGCCGACAACCTGAGGAATGTGGAACTTCTGAAAAAGACGTGCACCAAAAGCCCCGAATAAGATGACCAGCCCGAACAACAAGGCCAAATTCAAATGGCCGGTAACTCCACCGGTCGCGATAACAAGCGGATAAATCACGATAGCTCTGTCTCCGAAATGTTACTTAAATCAAGCACATCAGCCACCTGCTGCACCATCGGCCTTTTGCTGTCGAGACAGCACCTCCGCAGAAAGCTGCCTGTGAACCGCCCGGCAATCCAAAACGCCGACATAGTTATTATCTTCATCGCCGGCCACAACCGGCAGATGACCTAAATCAAGCCGAGCGGCTTTGTCGAACGCCTCGGACAATGCTAAATCCGGATTCACCCTAACAATAATCGGCTCGGCGATATCAAGTGCTACCAGCCAGTCGTTCAGCTCCTGGGTCGCAAAAGTATTTCTGATACCGTCCAATGTAATAGCACCAATCAGTTTCTTATCATTATCAACAACAGGATAAAAAAAACGGTCTGTATTGCTAACCTTCTCAATCACCTGGTTTAAAGACTCGCCTGTATAAATTACAGGGACCTTCGTATCCATAACATCCGCAACACGATGTGTCTGGATAAGGTCTTCTTCTGTAACATTGAGTCCAATCTCACCGGCCTTTTTAACGCCGAGCTTCACACAGGGCGGACCTATTATCTGAACTAAAAATGTCGTTGACGTTATAATAAGTATAATGGCCTGGCCAAACTCAGACCCAAATCTCTCGCTTGCAATAATCGACAATCCTATGGCAACACCCGCCTGGCTAAACAAACACAGGCCAAGATATTTTCGTATCACATCCGGAGAACGTGAAATATACGCCCCTAACCAGCTTCCGCTCATTTTGCCTATTGTTCTACCTAATACGTACACTACAGCAAGCACAATTACCCAGAAAGGTATCCCAAAAAACTGAAGTCTTGCACCCACGAGGACAAAAAACAGAACATAGACAGGAGATGAAAATTTCTCAACAAGCTTAAATG
>Ga0315532_1000725_pt1 | contig 26053 bp, 21 predicted proteins | sample SalMarWE160370MG_FD_203082 | JGI IMG/M metagenome (GOLD analysis project Ga0315532, IMG submission 203082) | Salt marsh sediment microbial communities from the Plum Island Ecosystem LTER, Massachusetts, United States - Salt Marsh Sediment WE1603-70 ...
TATCAAATATTGAAATGTAATATCAAAAAGTAGATAGAAAAAAGTTACTGATATGGGGAATGACAGGAATATTAAAAAGCGTCTTTTATGTATTCTTAGTCTGTAACTCGGCTTACAGGCTAACTCCAATAAATTTTTGCCTCTTAAGCCGGTTAAAACAGGATATATTTCTTAAGATTCCTTTACAGTTTTTACACTGTATAGGCTTAATTGTACAAATTTAATTATACAGGGGATCAACGATTTTTCAATTTATTTTTTCTATTTAGTACAAGAATTATTTGTATTGAACTATTGGTGCCTAGATTATTATTTCATTTTGTTATAATAAATGTTATAGAAAAAGAAAGAATAGCTAGAAAGATAAATATAAATTAGTTAAGAATCAAAAATGAAACAAATAGCATGTATAAAAAAAGATAAAGATGATCCCAAAAGAAAAGATCTGAGAGTAATAGAAGAATTAGCAGAAGATAAGTACATATCTTTAGAAGAAAATTTGAAACCTATTAATAAGATATTTTTTGAATTAAATTTCATTAGTGATTTAAAATCTAGTTTTAAAGAGTTAAATGATGTAGTAGAGGATTATGAATCAGAGAGAATTGATGATAGGGCAGTAATAAATATTTTGGGTAAAGTAGTCTGTAATTGTATATCCCAGCTTATATCATTATTAAATAAATGGGAGAAATATTTAAAAAACAATTTCGGTAATAAATCAGAAGAAGTAGAAAATTTTAAAAGATTGACAGCTAGTGAATATGACAATTATTTTCATTATAGATTAATATATAAATTAAGGAATTATTCATTTCATACAGGTTATGCATTTCATCAAATAACATTTGCGTTTAAGGATGAAAAAAAGAAGATAGAAATAATAATTGATAAAGAAAAATTAATGGAAGGTTTTAATTTTAAAAGGAATTTTTCCGATGAAATTAAATTATTAAGTGAAGATAAAATAGATATTTACCCTCATATACAAAATATGTATAAAAGTATTTCCAAGATAAATTATGAATTAGTAAGATTTAATATAATAAAGAATGCAAATAGTCTAGTTAAAAACTCTATTTATGTAATAAATTTTCTTAATAAGTATAAAGATTGTGACGGAAGAATTGTAATAGTTAAAGACTTGAGCAGCATTGAGAAATTTAAAAATGGTGGAAATCTATCAATGAACATTGAACATATTCCAATGGAAATAATATTTCTTTTAGTAAAATCATATCTAAATTTAATAAATAATGAGATAAAGTTATTTAATTTAACAGGGATATATTTGGGTAGAAAAGAAAATTCATTTCCTATTAAAGAAAGTGATGGATTTTTTGAAGGTGGCATTAACATGCAATTAGAAAATACAAAATGGATGAGAATAATTAGTAAATTGAGTATCAAAAAAGAAGGAAAAACAAGATTATTTTGTTTTTATATTAGGACTGATTTAGAAAAAAGGCATGCTACAGCAGTAATAAATTTTATTAAAATAGTTAGAGAATCTAAATGGAATAATCTATTAGATTATATTGCAGTAAAATAATTTTATAGAATTTTAATTTTAAATATTATTTTCCTAATAATCTGGCTTAAAATTTCGTAATCAAGAGTAGCCGAGTTAATTATAAAGTTCATTAGTTTTAATAATTTCTTCTATAATTTAGTTCGATTTTCCACACGGGGCAGTCATGTATTAAAAATAGACTCAGAATAGCATAAACTCTACTACAAGATAGGTTTTTGGTCACTACACCAATTAACGGGGGAACCCACAATAACAACATAGTGCTTTTATTATCAATCTATAGTTTTTTAAATTTCCTAAATCTATATGCTCTACGAGATATAATCTCCATTTTATTATGAAAACTCTCTAAAATTCGGCTCTTCCACAATTAATGAGGTATATAATATAATAGCATAAAGCTCTTGAAAATTTATGTTACATGTGCATAATATATCCTATTAAGAAATTAATTGCGCATCAAAGGTAATATTTTATGGAACAAATAAAACGTACACTTGGAAATATTGAATCCAGATTACTGAGTACTTTATCTTCAGCAGGTAAAACTATCTTTTCAGTTAAGGATGCCCAAAATGTAACTGGCTCTTCTATGCCTGCAACAAGGGTTATTTTAAGCAAATTAGCAAAAAAAAGGTGGCTTATTAGTCTTTCTTCTGGAAAATATTTAATTGTTCCTTTGTCTGCTGGTGAAAAAGGTGAACATTCGGAAAATTGGTATTTAATAGCAAAAAATCTAATCGAACCTTCACTCTATTATATTTCATATTTTAGTGCTCTTGAAATTCATGAAATGACCATTCAGCCTGTTTTGAGAATATATATAAGCACTCCAAATAGAAAAAGACCCAAAGATATATTAGGGGCTACTTTTCAATTTGTGTATACCCAGGAAAAAGATATGTGGGGTTTTGAAGATAATTGGGTTACTCCTTCACAAAAACTAAAAGTAAGTGATCTGGAAAGAACTATTATTGATTGCCTGGATCGATTGGAATTTTGTGGTGGGATTACTGAAGTCGCAAGAGGAATATGGATTAAAAGAAATGATTTGGATTTTAAAAAACTAATACAATATTTAATCCGTTTTAATCGAAAAAGTGTTGTTAAGCGTCTTGGATTCCTTTTCGATATTTATGGTATTGCGGATAAAGAGGTCAAATCTGAATTAAAAAAGTTATTATCTCCAAGCTATACCAGGCTTGACCCCACTCTTGAAGATACAGGAAGGTTTCTGAGCTCTTGGAAATTGAGAGTAAATATTGATCAGAATGAATTATTAAATATTACTAAGACATAAAATAAAAAGATAATATGATTCCAAGAGAAGAAATATCTCGACTTTCCCATAGGTTGCAAATGAATGAATTGATTCTTGAAAAGGATTACGTTCTTACGTGGATATTACTAAGCATTGCAGACTCAAAACTTTTTCCAGTGCTTGCATTTAAAGGTGGTACAGCACTTAAAAAAATATATTTTCCCAAATATCGTTATTCAGAGGATTTGGATTTTACTCTTTTAAAGGAAGTAACACCAGAAAATTTATTATTAAATTTAGAACTCATGCTTAATGGTCTATCTAAAAATCAGGGATTTCAATTTATTATTCCTCCGGAAAAAACTGAGACCCGCACTGACTCAATTACCATTTACATTGGTTTTGTTGGTCCTCTTCAAGCAAAATTGGGTAGACGTTTTATTAAAGTAGATTTTACATTAAATGAAAAGATACTATTTAATATTACACCACAAATTATATACAGCGAGTATAGTGATATTATAAAGAAAAATATTAAGGTATATTCGCTTGAGGAAATATTTATTGAAAAGCTTTGTGCAATGATTAGCAGAACTGAACCAAGAGATATCTATGATATAGATTTTCTTTTTAAACAAAAGCTTGATTTTGATACTTTGCCAGCCGCTTTTATAGAGAAAGCAAAATTTAAAGGAATTGATATAAGTAATATTAAAAAGATACTTGAAAGAAAAAAGAATACAATTGAACGGATGTGGAAAAATCGTTTGTCTAATCAAGTAAAAAATCTCCCAGATTTAAATTGCGTGTTAAGGAATATAAATAAAAATTTAAGAAAATATTTTTATGGTGATATCGAATAAAAGTTTGCAAACTGACCAACTTCCTAAAATTAATATAGTTTTACATACCATTTAATTATGTTAATAAGTATTTTCCTTAATTAGATATGTTATGTCACAACACCCTAAACCATTTGCCAAAAAATTATTAAGGAATTAAGATTGTAAAAAAGATTTTAACCCAAGTTATGGAAGACATTTTCAAAAATTATATTCAATCAATCTCACCAAAGTTTTTGCATGAGGAAACCACCGAAATGGGATACCGTGCCGACTTTGAGTTTTTATTAAAGGAGATTTTTAAATCAATTAATGTCACGCGATTTGACCATGATGCAAAAGCCGAAGAAGGAAACAAACCAGATTTCGTGATAATCAAAAATGATATCCCAATTTTATACATTGAGACAAAAAACATAGGCACTTCTTTAGACAAGGTTGAAAAATCTGAACAAATGAGGCGATACTACGGATATACAAATTTGGTTCTAACAGATTACCTGGAATTCCGTTTTTATAGAAATGGACTTTATTATGTAGAGCCAATAAAAATAGCTGAATATAATTTAAAAACCAGAAAAATTACTTCAATAACGGATAACTATGAATACCTGGCAAGAACATTAACTGATTTTACACAATCTCAAAAAGAGCCAATAAAATCAGGCGAGCACCTTGCAAAAATAATGGGAGGTAAGGCACAAAGGATACGGGATAATATCAGGCAATTTTTTTCGATTGAATCAGGTAAAAACTCCGATCTTATGCGTCTCTACGAAACTCTTAAACAACTTTTAGTTTGCGATTTAACCATAGAATCTTTTGCTGACATGTACGCACAAACACTAGTTTATGGCCTATTTGTTGCTCGTTATTACGATAAAACTCCAGGTAGTTTTTCCCGACAGGAAGCACGCGAACTGATCCCCAATTCCAATCCGCTTCTGCGTCATTTCTTTGATCATATCGTTGGTGCGGATTTCGATACCAGATTCAAATATATCGTTGATGAGCTTTGTGAAGTTTTTTCTCATGCTAATGTTGCCGAGCTTGTAAAACAGTATTTCAAAACTGATTCATGGGGAGAAATTCATCAGGAAAAAGATCCTGTTATCCATTTCTATGAAGATTTTTTGGAAGAATATGATCCAGCTCTTCGTAAAAAAATGGGCGCCTATTACACCCCACCCCCAGTAGTTCAATTTATTGTTCGTTCGGTAGATTACTTACTTAAAAAGGAATTTGGTTTAATTAGAGGGTTGGCAGATGACTCAAAAACTAAGGACAACATTCATAAAGTTCAAATTCTTGACCCGGCTGTTGGTACAGGCACTTTTATTAGTGCCGTTATTCGAATTATTTACGAACGATTATTAAAAAATGGACAAAAAGGTCGCTGGCCGGCCTATGTCCATCATGATCTTTTACCCAGAATATATGGTTTTGAACTAATGATGACACCATATACCATCGCTCATTTAAAGTTGGGTATTGCCTTTAGGCAAACCGGATTTTGGGATTTTCACCGCCGCCTAGGAATCTATTTAACTAATTCATTGGAAGAAAGCTTCAAACAACAGGAACTATTTGCATTTGGTCTGGCAGAAAGTATTGCTGAAGAATCTAAGGAAGCAGCAATTATTAAAAATAAAAAACCAATCATGGTAGTTATTGGGAATCCACCATATTTTGGAGAATCCAGTAATAAAAATTACACCGGCCATGATGTCTATAAAGTTGAACCCACTGGAGGGAAACTTCAAGAAAAAAATTCAAAATGGCTTAATGATGATTATGTAAAGTTTATAAGATTTGCCGAAAATATGATCGAGAAGAATGGTGAAGGAATAGTGGCAATGATTACTGCTCATGGCTATATTGATAATCCTACTTTCCGTGGGATGCGTTGGCATTTAATGAAAACTTTTGATGATATTTTTGTTTTAGATTTACATGGTAATGCTAATAAAAGAGAGGTTGCACATGATGGAACCGCAGATAAAAACGTTTTTAATATCAAACAGGGTGTTGCAATTTTCATTGGCGTGAAAAGAAGTAACAACCGGAAAGAAAGTTTTGCTAAAATATACCGCGCAGATATTCTGGGTACCCGAGAGAATAAATTCACGTATTTAAATAAAAATACTGTAGACACAATTAGGTGGAAAAAAATAAATCCTTTCGCACCAAGTTATGGATGGACTCAAATAAATAAGAAACTAAAAGATGAATACGAACAAGGATTCTCGATAAATGATATTTTTAAATTGAAAAATACTGGTGTGATTACGAAGCGTGACAAATTATGTATTCAAGAAACGCATGACAAAATGTGGCAAACGGTGCAAGATTTTGTTAATCTCTCAGAATCAAAAGTGAGGGAAAAATACAAAATTCCACCAGATGTTCGTGACTGGAAATTCGAGTGGGCCAAAGAAGATTTATTAAAAAGCGGTCCTTCAGAAGAAAATATCATTCCGATCAGTTATCGTCCTTTTGACACCCGTTATATGCATTATACCGGAAAAGCTCGTGGCTTTGTTGGTTGGCCGGTAGAAAGAATAACCCGCCAATATTTACTTGGAAGTAATCTCGGATTATTAGTAACTAAGGCACACAAAGATTCTGATTATCATCATGTTTTTGTTACTAAATTTACTTCGGAAGTAATCTTCTTATCTGGCCTAACAGCCTCTAATGCCATAAATATACCTCTTTATCTGTACTCCAAAGATGGAATAAAAAAACCAAATTTCAAAAAAGAAATTATTGATCAAATAGAAAAAACAGTTGGTAAAACTACACCGGAAGATATTTTTGATTATATTTATGCGTTTTTATATTCGCCTAGTTACCGAAAGAAATATAAAGAACTTTTAAAAAATGGTTTTCCATGTGTACCGTACCCAAAAGATAAGGATATTTTTAAAAAGTTAGTGAAGTTTGGACAAGAACTACGAGAATCACATCTGCTTGAATCGCCAACTGTAAATGAATTTATTACGAGTTATCTGATTATCGGTAGTGATGCTATTGAGAGAAAACCAGTATATAAAAGTGGAAAAGTATATATAAACGATGAGCAATATTTTGGCAATGTACCGGAAGTCGCCTGGAGTTTCTATATCGGTGGCTACCAACCAGCGCAGAAATGGTTAAAAGACCGTAAAGGTCATACTCTTACAAATAATGATATTGAACACTACCAAAAAATTATCGTTGCTCTTGTCGAAACTAATAGAATCATGCATGATATAGATAATGTGTTAAATTAAAGAATACTAAAAAATTTACCTTGAGACTTTTAAAATTCCCTCATATCGCAACATTACAAACTGTGAAATAGTTAGCGCAAGATTGCGTAATAGTCTAGCTTGGTCATTCTTTGCAATATAAGGGTGTCCTCCGGTTTTACTTAATAAACTATATATTTCAGAAATTGCTTTCTTTTCTTTTGTTTCTAATACTTTCTCTTTTTCTAGATATTCTCTTACATTTACAGGTTTTGAATAAATATCAGGTGGTAATTGAATTTTTTTTACAGATTGGCTATATGCATTTGCGACTTCTTGTAATGTACATTCAAGAAATTTACGAGCATTTGAAATACTGTCATCCCATTTTTTTCCAAGATAGTGTTTTTCAGATAATTCTAGATGATGAAATGCTGTTTGCTGATTATCCAAATTTAATCTTTTATACAATTCTTTGAGTATATTAGTTTCTTCTTCGGTATTTAAAATATTATCCTCAGATGACAGAAGATTATTATCTTTATAAATAAATCCATCAAGTTCTAAATTGCTTATTAATGTGTCTTTTAATTCAATTATTTCTTTTGACAGATTTTTATTTTCCTTACTAATATAATTTAAAATATCTTTTGATAGACTTATTAAATATTGCTGACCTAACTTTTCTCTTTCTGTCCAATTCCAATTAGGAGTTGCATTAAACTGGGTTTCACCAGTATGTAACTTCATTATAAAAATTTTAACACCGCGATAGCCATCATAGATTTGCCGAGAAGCATTACATAACCAAGCAGGATAATTATTTTGATATAGAAAATCGTATAAAGGATCTTTATAAACTTTTGTTATCCATGTTTGATAAGGTCGTGTTTGGTGAGTAAATATTTCTTCAAAAACGTCGCTTATAATATAAGCTGTTCTTCTACTTATCATTAAAATAATTATAAATCTTTAAATAATAAAATTATATTTGGTTTTTAAATTTAATTAATAATGCTTTTAATTCTAACAAAATTAATATAATTATTCTAATTAAGGAATTTATCTTTTTTATAATTAGAGTGTTTTAAAGATTTCCATAAATTTAATAATTTAATTAAAAAATTGGTTCGAAATTTCATACCATTGGGGCTAGCATTTATAGATAAAGCAATTCGAGGTATTGACATAGTATTTTTATTACTATTAAAATGATAATAGCAAGTAATTCCTCGTGCGCTGGCTTCCGGATGGTTGCTCGAAGAGCGTACGGGGTTTTGCATTTTTAAGGAAACAGCGAATTTTCTTCCACTATTTTTCTTCTGATTACATTATAATACCGCCATTTTAAAATCATCTTTATTTACATGTAGATAAATATCAGTAGTATCAAGCCTTGAGTGTCCCAAAAGCTTGCTTATGGTTGGTAGGTCTATTCCTTTCCTCCTAAGCCTTTCTGCATATGTATGCCTTAAACTATGAAGGGTAAGATTTTTCCTGTAAGTTTTTGATTCTTTATAGATCCTGGATATTATATTCTGCAGTGAGCATTTTGTTAACCTTTTTCCATGTGCTCCTCTAATCAGGGCATTTATATATTTTCCACTTAATTTTCTGTATAAATGCAGAAGCTTCCCTAACTCATTACTAAAATAGACAACCCTGTTTTTTCTTCCTTTTGAATTCTTTATATTAATGGAGTTTTCTTTAAAATTTATATCTTCCCAGTTTAAGTTTATAAATTCCTGCCTCCTTAGTCCGCAGTCAATTCCCAGGCCAAATATTATTTTATCCCTTAAATTCTGGTTCTTGTATTTTTCTTCTCTTATCAAGAGGTAATTTTTAATCTTTTTTATATCCAGATCTGAGAGATATTCTTTAATCGGGAGAATCTTTGCTGGAACCTTAATAAAAGAGGCAAGGTCTTTACCTGTATATCCTCTCCCATAAAGAAACCTTAAAAATGACCTGGCGCAGTTTACAAGTTTGGCGTATGTATTATTTGAAAGATTTCTGGATCTGGCAAGCGATAGATAATTATCAATGTCACCAGTAGCAATAGACTCTATATTAATCACGTGTTGTTCTAAATATGAGATAAATTTAGTTGCTGTATCCAGGTAGTCTTTAATGGTTGAATCTGCTTTATTCTCTGACCTGAGGTGAGTAGCGTATTCTCTTATTATATCTTTTTTATCTATATTATTTTTCACCCTAAATTCTGGATTGCTCTTAACCCTAACCTTTATACCGCTTAAGCTCTTATAGGTAATTACCAGCTCCTCCGGCGGCATTTCTTTTATTATTCTTATTAAGTCTGTTTCAATTATATCCCTTAAAGAATGGCTATCTTTCATTTAAACGCCTACCCCTGGATATTATTTATTAAATAAAATATATTGTATTTATCATTATCTTTTAAAATAGAGCGCTTCCTCTTGAGGGTAGCAGAACATTGGGTTCTGTCCTTACAGTCAAGGTGGAGATTTTCCGGTTCTCCCGTAGGGAGAATTGAGAAGGATAAATAGCTTTAGCGTTTTATGTTCACAAAGGAAAATACTACCTTGACGGAGGACAGGTTCTAAGTACAATACCTGCCTAGGAAGCAGCCTACCAGTATCAGCCCGCAGGAGTTAAAGTAACTGGATCTAACATCATATTCAATCACAATTAGTAAGAAGAATATTAAGTTTTAACTCGTAGTTGTAAAAAGATTTTTTGTCCTTTATGCTGTCTTAAAACACTTTAAACCGGGTAAAAAAAAGTAATATTGAATAAAAATATAGGCAAGATATGCACGTGTGCCACACTTGCTTTTAATTGGGAATTATTCCCAAACCCTTTAAGTTAGAAAGGATTAGATATGTTAAATATAAATCCTAAGCCTAAGCGTCCAGAAAGAAAAAGGAAACACCATATATCCTGTTATCTGGATGATAAGGAATATATGACATATAGAGATAAAAGGTCCAAAACATACTACAGCCAGAGTGAATACATAAGGAAGTGCGTACTGGATAAAAAGATAACGGTAATACCAGGAGTAAGGGATCTTATAATAGACCTAAAAAGGATTGGAAATAACCTAAATCAATTAACACACAAAGTTAATACCGGGGAGGTTACTGTTTTAGGAGATGATTTAAAAGAAATAAATGATGATTTAACTGTATCTTGGGAAAGATTATCTGAAGTTATAAAGAAAGTGAAATAATTATTTATTGCAGTTTTTAAATCGTTTTCTGAATGACCGGCGGAAGCGAATGAAACACCATATACTCTTCTCTATAAAAAAATAAAAATTAAATTTGTTCGTTATAGAAAAGTGCTAGCCCTCCCAGCGGTGCGAAAAGGAAAAATATATTTCATGTAACACCGGCGAGCATGCGAAGTGCGAGGCGAAGTCGAGCATTTTAGTAGAGCGAAACGTAACCGTATATCCGCTGTTATGCGCAGTGCTCCAATTCATTCTTCACCCTTTCTTTCTTTTCCAATAGATAGACACAGTAAGGAATGAAATACTCTATCAGTAGTCATTTTATTAAAAGTTTCCATTGCACTTATTCCATGACATATATCGTTTCGGAGATTCCATCCTCGTGGGTCTGTAAATAATACCCTAAAATAAAAGGTCATGTCCTCTCCAAGTGCATTGATTACATTTTCACTCCTTAAAAGCTCTTCCAATGTTTTGTAATAAAACCCTACCGAGCGAGATTGTTTTAAAACAGCTCCTCCGGTCTTTTCTACTAAATTTCTAATTAAAGCTTCAATTTGTGGTATCAAAATGTGTAAGGCAACTATGAAATTTTCATCTAAATAGGCTTTTATACCATCAACAAAAAATCCTTTCTTTTTTTCTTCAAAAATAGGTGATTCAAATAAACAGTTAACTATTGTTTCTGAATCTAAATTAAATTTATGTATTAAAGCTTTTATTGTATTTTGTAGAAAAAAGGAATTAAAAGACATATTTTGTGAAATCTGATGAATTATATTTCCATCAAGATCTTCTTCCAAAGATCCCACAGAAGCAACTACACGCCCGGAATGGTCTTGTATTTTTCGAGTACAAAGAAAGGAAATTGGTGCCTTTCGGGAAAGATCTCGGAGTTGTTTTATAATCTTTTCTTTTTGGGGAATATAATAAATAGCAACCTTTGCTAAAGCTGTGTTTAAGTTTCCATCAATCAATTTATTGATAAATTCCTCGATCTCTTTTTTAGGAATCTTTATTGAGGCCTCTATTTTTTTGAGTTCAGAATTAGCTTTTTCTCCTAATTCTCTAAGTTTGATAGAAACTTTATCAGCTTCTTCCATTAAACCATACTGTAAATAAATAGAATATAACCTTTCTAGCCATGCCATACCTGGAAGTGCTGAAACCTGCTCAGCTTTTTCCTGAACTATACTACCGAATTTAATTAATGTTTTCTTTAATTTGTCCTTATTGCCAATTCTATTATAGTAATCAGTTAATAAGAGGGCTGCATGTTCGACTGAAAAAATATTATCTTTTTTTAGTGTTCTGTCAAATCTTTGTTTTAAAGCATCGATAATTTTCTTTTCTTCGTCAGGGCCTATAGAAACTTTCTTGTTTTTTACCAGCAATTCATAAGAGAATCCCCATAACCCTGCTTTATCATCTTCTGCAATTTTATTTTCATAATTAATGATACCATTTTTAAGTTTTTCTATAAGTTCTACGTCATTTATACTCAATGCAAGAGATAATGCACGTTCCAATTTCTTTATTACATCAGTTGGATATTTGTGAAGATTATTTTCTGCAATCTCTATAATGCTACCAATAATCATTTGAGCGATAGTATAATGTGGTTTGTTTCCTGTTATTTTTTCTGAAAAATCCCAAACTAAGTTAGCATAACGTGCTTTTAGAACAGGATGTTTTGCTTCTTTAACCCTTTTCTCCCAGTATGCAATAATTTCAGGTGTAATCCTTCTTATACTTGGATACTCTACAAATTTTCCTTCCTCGTTAGGTAAAACAAACATTGGGCCAAAATATATTCCCCATCCTGTTTTCTCATCAGAGTAGTTCTCTATAAAATCAAAAGCCATCTGTTCTGCAACCAATTCCTCTGGAATATTTTTTCCATATTTTTCTTCAGCAAATTTCTTAACCTTACCTGAGATTTCCATCTCATTAATTGGTTGTGAGTTGGAATCTAAACTTGCCAAGAACTCTTTTATTTTCTCTAAGTTTTGGTCTTCAATCATTTTTCAATCTCCGGGATATTAGGAGCATTTGCACATAACGGTGGGCAAATGTAGTGGAACTTTTACCCTTCTCCTTTGGCCTGCTTTTCAAAATGTGAACTTGAGCACCGCCAGGAACGCTAGTGAGGACGGAGCGGATCAGCTATACCTTGTTAACTGTTGTTTCGTATGTTTAATAATAACCGCTAGGACAGCGGAAATGTTATTTAATATATATTCTTTTTTCATTATTCAGTCTATAATTATTAAATTTTTTATCTGTTAACTGATAAAATATTTCTTTAAATGGCCCATTAATACCATGAAATTCACAATAGAAAAATGGTCTACATTCATCATTATTGAAATCAGTTTCTAATATATTCACATAATCAATAAGGCCGATTCCAAAAACTTTCAATTTAATAAAATCATTATTATTATCAAGTTTCTTATCAAAAAGAAACCATGAATCATCTGTTTTATTAATTAAAACATCATTAACTTCAAAAATAACTTCAAAACCTTCATCAATAATGTTATAAGGTTCAACTTTAAAACCACTGTACCAACCAAATTGATTTTTTAAACCAAAATTGTTTTTTATGAAACTTCCATCTTCTTCATTGACTGCTCTTAAAATAATATCTTCATAAATAAATTTATTAGTTCCTGAATATGGTTTGTAAGGATCAAATGGTTTATAAAATTCTTTTCTTAATTTATCACGCTTTTTAATTTTATCAGAAATACTTTTTGCTTTTTCATTTTTCTTTTTACTTAAATTAATATCAAAATATTTATATAGTACCTCAGGGAGATCATTGTATAATTTCGATTCAATAAAACTGCTAGTCCAAATAATGACTTTATTTATCCCATTTGTTTCTGCATAATTATCTAAATAATCTTTATTTTCTTTGCTAATATCACAAGCAAAAGCTAATAAAAGGATATCTGGTAATGTATCAATATTATTTGTTTTTATTTTATCTATAATTTCTTTTAAATCATTTTTTTGTATTTTTTGGTAACGTTTGCATTGAACTGCCCATGTCATTTTTATTCCGTTATTATCTTCTATTGCAAGTATATCAATTCCATCATCTTTACCTTTTTTACCATACGGATATAATTCAAGCCACTTTTTTTCATTATAAAATATATCCCTAATTAGATCTTCAAATCGTTCGGGTGACAAATCTTCAAAGTGTAAATTATTTGTTGTTTTTGTAGGTTTCATATTTATCCAATCAATATATTATTACCAGACACGATGTCAGGCTATTTATTGAGTAATACGAAATTACAGATAACTCGTTTCTGTACGAATTGTTTTCGTAAATCCAATCTTTTATTGCATATTTTACGTATTTATATTGAACTCTAATTATTATTAAATTATCTTGATTATAACAAATTCCACTTCTTATTTTTAATAATTTTATTTAAGTATTGCAAATAAGGATAGTGTTTAAAAAGGTATTAGTAAAAAGTTAAATATATAATTGGCCATATCCTTGACTATAACCTATCAATAGCTTTTGCCATCTGCGAGCTGTTAAAATTAATATAGATTTTTGTGGTATCAAGACTGGCGTGACCCAGTAGCTTCTGGACCTTAAAAAGATCAACTCCGGCTTCAACCAGGTGGGTTGCAAAGCTGTGCCTGAAGCTGTGTGCAGAATATCCTTTTTTCTTAAGTCCGGACAATATAAGATACATTTTTAAAAGGTATACAAAGCTACTATTGCACAATCTCCTGCCTTGCTCGCCAATTATAAGGGCCTCTGTTTTCAGGGGTAGCCTCTTATCAAGATACAAGTCTAATAACCTGGTAACTTCTTTATGAAGGGGGATTAACCTGTCCTTTCCTCCCTTGCCGTGCCTTATAATAATAAAACTCTTTGAAAGATTTATATCAGTCCAGTTTAAGTTTAATAGTTCACTTTTTCTTATACCAGTGTAGTAGAGTAGGGAAATAACCAGTTTATCCCTTATATTGTTTTTTCTGCATCTTAAAGGGGCAAAGTCTACGGATCTGATTATTAGGTCTACCTCATACTTAGACATTACAGAGGGGATTCTGCACATTTTTTTAGGAACTCTAATTTTTCTGGTTGGATTTTTAGCTATTACATCTTCTTCTTCAAGGTAATTAAAAAAGCTTTTTACTATAGCAATTATTTTTGATATTGAACTCTGACATAAGCCTCTATTTTCTTTGGCATGGTAGAAATATTGCCTTACAGTTCTTGTACTAATTAAGTTTATATCTGAAATATTTACAGAAGATAGATAATCAAAGAATTTTTTAACTTCTTTATTGTAACCGTAAATAGTTGAAGGGGAAGCCATTTTTTCAGTTTTCATATAGCTAAGGAAGCTATCGATATAATTTCTCATATCCTTTTATTCTCTTTTTGCAACGCAAACTAAGAAATTATATCCTATTCGAGATAGTGCTCGGCTTACAGGCTAACTCCGCAAAAATTAAGACTTCCGGGACAGATTATAGTGACTTTGCTGTGAGCTTGACCATGTAGGCAAATAAGCCGGATTACTAACATTATAGATGGACTGGTTTTTAAGATAAGAGTCAAGAACGAAGGTCCCCCAAAAATTAGTCCAATTTGAAAGTTAGAATTCAGGCCGGTAAATTTCATATATTCGCTGTTATCTGCGGCATGTCAGCCAGTTTTCTTAATTGCTTTAACAATCATACCTTTTGGAACAACATATCCCTTGAAGGGAACCCGGAAGCCCTTATAATAATCAATAACTATATTAATAAATCCGGATTCTTTTAACATTTTTTTCATTTCATAAGCGCTATATAAGGTTAAATTCATTTTTTTAATATCCTTAGTATGGTCCAGTCCGTCATCTTTATTATATGCCATTTCAATTACTAACCTACCCCCTGGAAATAATACTCTATTTATTTCCTTAAGTGATACCAATGGTTCGGGGCAGAAATAAAAAGTTTCAATTACAACAACTACAGAAAATTCATCATTTTGCCAGGGTAGAGATGACACATTTCCTTGTTTAAATTCAGCTTTACCTGATTTGATAAGATCTTTGTTAATACTGCTTGCCAGATTTACCATATCTTCTGAATAATCCAGTCCGGCTATTTTTGCAACATGCGAGGCATATTTTTTAATAAACATTCCAGAACCAAATCCTACTTCAAGATATTTATCATCATGTTTAAGATCAAGCGCCTTTGCAGTATTTTTATAAAAATCTCTATGCCCCCATGCCATACCTGTTGCTAATAATTTTCCAAAAAATCCTGTAGGTTTTCTAAATTTTGACATTTTATTTTTTTCCTCCTGTAACATTATTTGTGCTTATATATCTTTTTTATTTTAGGAACGAGATATTGTATATATATACTGTTGTGCGAAGTAACCTTGCAAACAGTATCATTTCGATTCTTTTATTATTATTGTATTTTTTTCTATGACTAAATTTATTTCTTTAAAACCATGCCTGGTTAGAAAAGCTCCATATTCACTATCATTTTTGAATTTTACGAAATTATGCCATTTTGTACCAGCTTTAGGATATCCATTAACTATAAAAAAAATACCGTCTTGTTTTAATACTCGTTTAATCTCATTAATAGAGTCATTAAAATTGTTGAACTCTAATTATTATTAAATTGTTCTGATTATAACAAATTTAACTTCTTATTCTTAATAATTCTATTACTATTACAATATTGCAAATAAGAATAATATTTAAAATGTATTGGTAAAAGTCAATTATATAACTGACTATATCTCACCTTACAATCTATCTATAGCCTTTGCCACCTGTGAGCTGTTAAAATTAATATAAACTTTTGTAGTATTCAAACTTGAATGACCCAGTAGCTTTTGAACCTTAAAAAGATCAACTTCAGCTTCAACTAGATGGGAAGCTATTGTTTTCGTCTCTTTTTGCAATACAAATTAAGAAATTATATCCTATCAGGAATAGCGCTCGGCTTACAGGCTAACTCTACTTCTATTTTACGTATTTAGACACTAAAAATCCTTTTTCTATATCCAAAGTAGTATAATTCAAGGAATTATTAATATTTTTTTATTTTAAATTTATACAGATTATTAATTAAGAGAGGTTAGCAGTATTATGTGGTAGAATCAATTATTGATTCAAAAATTTATAGCTGAAAGAATTTGTTAATTTAATAAAAATAAAAATAGCAGCAAATTTTTAAAGGGTAAGTTTAATCTGGATGATACTATCAGTTTAAAAATAGTTTAAATACAAATTAAAAAACTGGAATAAAAATAAGGCGAGTGAGCTAAATCATGAAGATTGCTATGCTTTCACCTATCGCCTGGCGCACTCCACCCAGACAATATGGTCCCTGGGAAAATATAGTCTCTCTTCTAACTGAAGGTCTGGTGAGTCGAGGTATTGATGTTACTTTGTTTGCCACCGCAGATTCAAAAACCAGGGGACATCTGGTGAGTGTATGCCCCAGGGGGTATGAGGAAGATCCGGAGATTCTGCCCAAAGTGTGGGAATGCTTACACATATCAGAAGTCTTTGAGAGGGGAGAGCAGTTTGATCTTATTCACAATAATTTCGATTATCTTCCATTGACCTATACCGGTATGACCACAACACCAATAGTAACCACGATTCACGGGTTTTCATCTCCCAAAATCCTTCCGGTTTATAAAAAGTATAACAAGAAGACTTTTTATGTGGCTATTAGCAAGGCAGATAAATGCCCGGAGCTTGATTACATTGCTACCATTCATCACGGCATCGACCTGCATCAGTTTACTTTTCAACCTGATCAGGGAAAATATTTACTTTTTTTTGGCCGCATACATCCTGATAAAGGCACAAAGGAATGCATCGAAGTTGCCAGACAAACCAGGATGAAGTTAATTATAGCAGGTATCATCCAGGACCGGGGCTACTTTGATTTGCATGTCAAGCCACATTTGGATAACGACAGGATCATATATATAGGTAGCGTTGGCCCTAAAAAACGTGATGAACTTTTAGGTGGTGCATATGCCTTATTACATCCTGTAAACTTTGATGAGCCTTTCGGGCTTTCTGTAGTGGAGGCAATGGCCTGCGGAACACCTGTAATTGCTTTTAACCGGGGCAGTATGCCGGAAATCATTGCTGATGGTATCACAGGTTTTCTTGTGCATAATTTGGATGAGATGGTCAAAGCGGTTGACAGAGTTAAGCAACTGGACAGGCTCCAATGCCGCAAACTGATCAAGGAGAGGTTCAGCGTGGGCCGCATGGTGCAGGATTATATAGAAGTTTATGAAAAGATTATCAACCAGAAAAAAGTGTTAAGGAGTGAAAGTTAGTAAGGTGATTATGGAAGGAATTAATGAGCCAATTATAAAACGTTATGATAAGAATCCCATCCTGACCAAGCACGATGTTCCTTATCCAGTAGAGACGGTGCATAATGCTGGTGTGGTAAAGCATAATGGTAGATATATCATGTTATTTAGATCTCACCTTCGTAATGGCCGTTCGATAATCGGTATTGCAGAAAGCGATGATGGGCTGAGTTTTAAAGTCAGGCCGGAACCATTTATAACTCCAGCGAATATCGAGCCGTTTGCTTTCTATGAGGAATATGGCGTGGAAGACCCTCGTATCTGCGATAAGGGTGGTGAATATCTTATTACCTACAGCGCGTACTCCAGACATGGCGTGCGTGTGGTACTGGCAAAAACTAATGACTTTACGAGTATTGAACGTGTTTCATTGATTACGCAGGCAGACTATCGCAATGTGGTTCTTTTTCCTGAAAAGATTAATAACCGTTATGTTAGACTGGACCGTCCCCACACGGAAATATCTCCCTGGTCTATCTGGATATCCTACTCTCCCGATCTGATTCATTGGGGAGATTCCAAAATTGTAATCAAGCCCCTGATGTACCACTGGGATGAAATGAAAGTGGGACCGGGAGCCACACCCATCAAAACTGGTAAGGGTTGGCTAAATATTTATCATGGTGTTTTTAAAACTATGGGTGGGGCCGTCTATCGGCTTGGCGTGGCACTGCATGATCTCAAGGATCCTTCTAAGATATTAGGTGTAGCCGATGATTGGATACTTCAGCCAGAGGACCCCTGGGAAGTCAGTGGCTATGTTCACAATGTTGTTTTCTGTTGTGGGGCAGTAGCAGAAAATGACGGAACTATAAAGATTTATTGGGGCGGGGCGGATTTAGTCATGTGTGTTGGGACAGCATTAATCGCAGACCTTGTTGATTTGTGTCTTTTAAATCCTCGTTTAGAATAAAAAAATTAGTTATTTATATGCATATTAAGTAAAATTTTTGTTTAAATCATAAATGATGCGTATAGCAGCCTATGAATTTGAAATGAATTCTTTTTTCTCTTTTTTACATATGTATTTTATGAGTCTTCTGGCCTGTGCCATACACATCGGAACTCCACCGCCTGGAAATACCCACTGTCCGGTCATATAGAAATTCTCCAGTCCGGGAAGCTCTTTAGGTAAGAACTTTCCAAATAGCTCTTTTGTGGGCAACCATCCCTCATAAGAACCCTTCCAGTTACCTGTATATCTTTCCCAGGTAACAGGGGTTGCAATATCTGTTTCTTCAATTTGATCGGTTATACCCGGGAACTTCTTCTCAAGTTCTTCTATACATATTTTAAGGACTTTTTCTTTTTCTTTTTTGTATTTTTGCCTGTCTTTATAAAGTAAAGCCCAGTAATCATAACTGGATTCTATCTGAATCTCTATAACACTTTTACCGGGAGGAGCAAAAGCCGGGTCATGACAAAAGTTAAAATAACCCATCCATTCACATTCTCTGCCGCCAATTGACACAGGCTTATCCAGTTTGAAGGAATTAATTCCCACCTCATCTGATAGGTCTCTGCGTACGCCCAGGCTTACAGATATTATCGGCGGCCACAGCTGCGGATTTTTATACATTTTCTTTATTTGTGGAGTTGTAAACCTTCCATCCAGCATATCATATATCGTGGTTCTCCCGTCACATGCAGAAACAATAATATCAGCATATATTTTATCGCCATTTTCCGTTTCAATTCCGGCAGCCCTATTACCTTCCAGCAGTATTTTTTTTATTTTACGATTGTAATTAATTTTTCCTTCCAGTGATAAATATCGTTTCTCGATTGCACGGGCAAAATGAAGCGAGCCTCCCAGAGGATAGCCCCCTTCGTGATTATGGAAATATGCCAGCGGCATAATTACCATCAGCGCCGGCATTTTCTTTACGGGAAACATCTGAAAAAGCATCTCCCGTAAATCATTGCTGGTAAACATACCCAGAAAATCTTCTATACTTGTATTCTTAAGTTTTAGAAATGATGGCATAAACGGCAGCATTTTTATAATATCACCCGGGCCAAAGCTGCCAAAATCTGAGTCCAGTGGAGGCCTGAACCCTGTATAGAAACGAACCAGACCGGTTAACTTTTTAATAGCTTTTTCTTCATCCGGAAATAATCTTAACAGTTCATTTTCTAATTTATCTATATTTGTATAGATAATAAGAGTTTTTCCTGGAATCTCTATTTTCCGGAAACGTTCCGTATAATAGAATTCCACATCTCCCGAAACACCCAGTTCCTCAAAAACGGGATATAGCGAGCTTCCTTTATTCGACCCGAGTACCCAGTGAAGGCAGTGGTCAAAGAGATACTCTCTCTGTTTCCATGAGGTACATACACCCCCGGGAATGTTATGCATCTCATAGATTTCTGTATCATATCCATTCATAAGAGCATAGCAACCTGTGGAAAGACCGGCAATGCCGGCTCCTATGATGCATATTTTTTTCATAATACAACTTATCCTTTCAGTTAAATAAAGAAAAACTCAACTTTTTTTCTTTTTATTTCGCGTGATAAATTATGACCTTACCCCATTCTTTGGTCCAGTTCTCATCTTAGAGTTTAAGTCATTTTTAAATAGAATTATATATCTGGTAAAATAATCATTTATTATATTCCAGCCAGTAACCCCAGGGAGTTCTCTCATACCTTTTATTTTTTGCATCAACGAGCCAGATCTCAAGTTCTGGAAAGGCCTCTGCAATTCTTTTCCAGGCAATTTTATATATCTTTGCCCCTATAAGCAGGATCTCTCTCAAACAATCTTCTACTTCTGTATTTGTTATCATGGCTTTAATATTTTCCCTATTAGAAAAAATTATAATTGTTTTTTAAAAATTGTACATAAAGTAGCCTGTCAACTGTTCCGCTACATTTTCTGCTATAATAATTTTAGAAAAAATTATTTTAAGTTCAACATAAAATAAATCGCTATATTCAGGGGATAAATACCCATGAAATGGAAAGATAGAAGGCAGAGTACAAGCGTTGAGGATAGGAGAGGTACTCCGGCAAGAGGCATTGCTATCGGCAGCGGGCCTGGAGGAGCAGGCATACTGGTAGTAGTGATATTGCTCCTTTTTACTTTCTGTTCAGGAGGGAAAATCGGTGGTGTAAGCCATGTAATCAAATTAGCAGAGACTCTGCTTTCTTGATTATCATATATTATTAAGTGAATTGATAAAAAAAACAGGATGGAAGTTTTTAATATTTTTTCGGCATTCGGTCTTTCAGCAAGTGCGGGTTTGAACGCATATATACCATTGCTGGTAGTTTCTCTGCTTGCAAAGTATACCGACCTGATTAAATTAAACTCTCCCTGGGACGGTATGACTTCCTGGTGGGTAATCGGTACACTTATATTTTTAACAATTATTGAAATAGTAGCCGATAAAGTTCCAGCAGCAAATCATGTTAATGATATAATACAGACCTTTATTCGCCCTGCTGCCGGTGCAATTATTTTTGCTGCCAGTGCAGGAACAATTACAAATGTAAGTACGGTCCTGGCCTTAATTGCCGGTTTGTTTGTATCAGGAAGCGTTCATGCGTTTAAATCTCTGACCATTCGTCCGGCTGTTACAGCTACCACAGGTGGAGCTGCCAATGTTCCGGTTAGTGTCGCAGAAGACGTTACTTCTACCGGTGTATCGTTGCTTTCGGTCATTGTACCGATTTTTGCTGTCTCTCTGTTGGCTATAATCATTATACTTGTGATAATCTTATTCATAAGAAGAAAAAAAAGAAGCCCGGGGTTTTTGGATAAAGAGAAATCTGCTGAGCCTAATAGCAAATATTGAGTAATGTGTGAATCTAATCCCATGTATTTCATGTGAATCTCCTTTCAGATGCTCTGGGATATTGTCCTGATATCTTATGGAAAAGCCAGCCACCAGAATGGTAGGATTTATTTCTGAATTCATTCTGCCGGTCTATAAAATCTTATATCGAAGTGCAATTAACTCTTTTTCTTGTATAATGATTGGTGATAAAAAAAGGCGGCAGAGCACTAAAATTCAATAGATTAAATGCTGTCATATTAAGCGAAGGTTAGAAGTGAAAAATAATAATTTTGTAAACTATTTACTGGAATTTCCAAACTTTCTTGCCCTTTTTATCTTTTCATTTTTTATGGTACTGGCAAGCCCCATCTTAATAAATATCAGTGAATATTTTGGTGTAACACCTGAAAACATGAATATTATAACCACCTTTTTTTTGATAGGTCAGGTTATGGGTATAATAACATTTGTATTTTTGAGCAGAAAATTTAGGGGCAATAAAATAATAATATCTACCTATATTTTGCTTTTCCCTGCGCTGGCAGGTCTTGTGCTAACACCATCACTTATTTTTTTCTATATACTGTATCTCATTTCCGGTCTGCTTCTGGGAATAGTATTTATCAATGCAAATATAAGTATGTTTGAGGGGAAAGTTAAAAACAAAGACAGCGTTGTAAACCTGGGGCATAGCTTTTTTGCAATGGGTGCTCTCGTTTCACCGATTTTTGCTTCTAATCTTGTAAACAGGGATATGAACTGGAGGATAATATACCTTATATTTATAGGGCTGACCTTTATTTCATTTGTGGCTTTTCTACTGGCAAACTGGAGAAAAGCAGGCACACAGGATAAGAGAGAGGCTCTGCCAGTAAAGGAATTATTCAGAAACAGAAGTAAGAATATATATATAATTTTGACGGTTACACTGATGCTTCTATACATTATGGCTGAAGTAACAATTTTTTCCTGGGCACCTACTTTTTACAGAATAGAGAAACTATTTGACATCTATAGTGCCGGATTAATGGTTTCTATATTCTGGGTAGGTATACTTGCAGGGAGATTACTGATAAGCTTTCTATCATATAAGATTAAAGGAGGAACCTTATTAATTTTTCTGTCCGTTATAAGCATGGTCGGATTGTTTGTCGGAATTTTTTCCGGAAATAAAATAATAATCCTTATCGGTGCAGGAATTATAGGAATTGGTTTTTCCGGTATACCGCCGCTTCTCATCTCTTCTGCCGGTAAGATTTTCAGCGCCGGGAAAGAAGTGCCACTTACAATATTATTTTCCATTGGTATCACAGGGGGGAGTCTTATACCCTTTGCCATAAAACTCATAGCTGAATACAGTTTATTATTTTCAATTGCAATATCCATAGTATTTATGGCTGTCTTTACCGTATTTGTATTTATAAGAAGGACTTACAGGAAAAAATTAAGGTAAAAAGGATGATATCTCTATTATAGCTGCCAGATTTTGCATAATTATTGGTAATCATTACTTGTCATTATGGGAGGAGTAATATATATTACTAAGTTGGTACAAACTATTTTATTATTTTTTAAGTTGAAAGGGGAATAAGTGGGAAAATAGCCCTGAATTTACTTGCCCTGCAGAGATTATACTGGTAGAATTGCTACGGTGCTGAGGTAGAATCTGGATTTAATTTAGGGAGTTTGTGGCCATTTATTAAAAGATGAAAATAATCTATAACAAAATATTCCTTGAACATGATACGGGTATGCATCCCGAAAACAAAAAAAGGCTGGAGTCTTTTGGAAAGATTCCAGAAATGGATATAATCAATGGAGAAAAATATCTTAAACTTGTTCATACAGAAAAATATATCGAGCATGTAAAGAAATACTGTTCCCTTGCTAAACCTCTGGACAGGGATACTGTTACGTCAAAGCAGAGTTATAAAGCTGCTATCTATGCCGTTGGGGCAACTATTATGGCATCTGAATCAGGTGATTTTGCCCTGGTAAGACCTCCCGGGCACCACGCACATCCGGGTAAATCAAGTGGTTTCTGTATATTCAACAATATCGCAATAGCGGTCCAGAAACTGGTAAACGAAGGTAAGAAAGTCCTTATAATGGATTTTGATTCTCATCTGGGAGATGGTACGGTAAAATTCTTTTATAACACCGATAGAGTGCTGTACTGGTCCCTTCACCAGTTCCCGAGTTTTCCGGGTGGAGGGAATGTAAATGAAATAGGTGGGGGTAAGGGAGAAGGTTATACCATCTGTGTTCCACTACCTCCGGGCAGTGGAGATGAAATCTTTGCCGATGCCATAGAAAGCTTCCTTCCTGTTGCCCTGCAGTTTGAGCCCGATGTTGTTGCATGCTCTGCAGGATTTGATGGATATCAGCACGACTTACTTCTTGACCTCCGGTTTAGCTTTAATTCGTACTATAAGCTGGGGAAGATACTGGGAAGTAACTTTGACAATGTATTTGCGACACTGGAAGGTGGCTACAATGTTGAAGTTATGCCAAGATGTCTGGAAAACTTTATGGCGGGTATAAATGGGGAACCAGTACCTCATAAAGAGAGGAGCACTGATTCAAGGATAATAGCCATTGATGAATACGAGGGCAGGAGAATCCAGCTGGAAAAGAACCTTAGAAAATTTTGGAAAATTTAATTTTTTTTAAACAGGTGAGATATGACTACATTTGAAAAGCTTAAAAAGATTTTTAATCCGCATGTTATTGCATTGATAGGTGCAAGCAATACGAAAGGAAGTGTGGGATACGACATATTGAGGAATCTTATAGGTTCCGGTTTTGATGGAATAGTTTATCCCGTAAATAATAAAAGAAGGAGTGTCCAGGGAATAAGGGCATACTCTTCTGTATTGGAAGTACCTGATACCATAGACCTGGCAATCATAGCTACCCCTGCACCAATAGTTCCGGACATAGTTAAAGAATGCGGAAAAGCGGGGGTTAATGGAATAGTGATTATTTCTGCTGGTTTCAGCGAGGCGGGCGAGCAGGGGAAAGAAATGGTTAGGGTGATTCTTGAACACAAGAAAAAGTATGATATGACAATAATCGGACCGAATTGTCTTGGTTTCATAAAGCCTTCAAATCGACTGAATGCCAGTTTTGCAAATAAGATGGCTCTGCCAGGAAGGATAGCTTTTATTTCACAGAGCGGGGCGTTATGCACTTCAATTCTGGACTGGTCAGTACAGAACAATGTAGGCTTCAGCAATTTTGTATCTATTGGCTCTATGATAGATGTAGGCTTTCATGACCTTATTGATTATTTTGGTCAGGATCCTGAAACAAGCAGCATAATAATTTATATGGAATCTATTGCAGATGCAAGGAGATTCATGTCGGCTGCAAGGGCATTTTCAAGAAGCAAGCCTATTATCCTGCTTAAAGTCGGTAAGAGTACAGAGGGAGCAAAAGCAGCAATGTCACACACCGGCAGCCTGACAGGAAATGATGCTGTATTCAATGCTGCATTTAAAAGAGCGGGGGTAATAAGAGTTAATACTATAGGGGAGCTTTTTGATGCTGCCCAGGCTTTAGCCATGCAGAAAAGACCGGAAGGGAATAGACTTGCAGTAGTAACAAATGCAGGAGGCCCTGGAGTAATTGTTACTGATACATTGATAGAACTGGGGGGCAGGATGGCAAAGCTTTCAGATAAAACTATGGCACGCCTTAATGAAGTATTGCCTCCCGCATGGAGTCATGGGAATCCTATAGATGTTCTCGGGGATGCCAGACCCCAGTTATATAAAACCGCAGTAGATTTATGCCTGGAGGACGAGAATGTAGACGGTATATTGCTTGTACTAACTCCACAATCAATGACAGACCTTGAAGGAATTGCCAGAGAAATTGTAGCACTTCCCAACAGATATAAGAAAACAATTCTTGCCTCATGGATGGGGGAGAAAGATGTAAGATGTGGGTGTGAGATTCTTAAAAATGGGAAAATACCCTGCTTCAGGGTTCCAGAGGATGCAGTGAAAACATTTATGAACATGTATAATTATTCAAGAAACCTGGAACTGCTCTATGAAACTCCCGAAACAATACCGGCTGACTTTAATCCCGAAAGGAAAAAAGCAAAAAAAATAATCAGTGATGTTATAAAGGATAACAGGTATGCGTTAACGGAATTTGAAGCAAAACGGCTGCTGGAATATTATCAAATTCCTATAATTAAAAATGCTGTTATCTCTTCCGAGAATGGAGTTGCGGAGATTGAAGATAAGATAGGTTATCCTGTGGCAATGAAAATAATGTCCCCTGATATACTGCACAAAACAGATGTAGGGGGCGTCAGGCTTAATATAAAGTCGGAAGATGAAGCAAGAGCAGCTTTCAGGAAAATAATGGAAAATGTCAGAAAAAATGCCCCTGAGGTAGAAATAGAAGGTGTTTTAGCCGAACAGATGATTTCTAAAAGATATGAATTAATTATTGGTTCTGAAAAGGATTCATTGTTTGGCCCCTCTATATGCTTTGGAATGGGAGGGGTTGCTGTTGAAGTTTTTAATGATATTAATATTGGCCTTCCACCGTTAAGCATGGCTCTTGCCATGAGAATAATTGAAGAAACGAAAATATATAAATTGTTAAAAGGATATAGGAATATAGAAGGAGTAGACATAGAAACCATACAGTTTTTGCTTTACAAGTTTGCCTATCTTTTAACTGATTTTCCGGAGATAAGAGATATTGAAATAAATCCTTTTGCTATTGATTCTACAGGGGGCATGGCACTTG
>Ga0315532_1000729_pt1 | contig 26005 bp, 25 predicted proteins | sample SalMarWE160370MG_FD_203082 | JGI IMG/M metagenome (GOLD analysis project Ga0315532, IMG submission 203082) | Salt marsh sediment microbial communities from the Plum Island Ecosystem LTER, Massachusetts, United States - Salt Marsh Sediment WE1603-70 ...
GCGACATAATGCTAGGGAAAGGATCATTGCTGCTCGCAGGAGAGGCAGCTGGGCTCATAAGTCCCTCTAGCTTCGAAGGCATAAGCTACGCGCTCCAATCTGGAGCCATGGCCGCGCGGGCCATCGACGACGGAAACCCCCTAAAGGGGTACAGGGAGGCATGCGCGCCCATCATGAAGAAGCTTGATTCACAGCTGTTGAAGGCTAGACGGCTATTCAACGAAGACCTTAGGAGACGATACTTTGAGGCCGGGGCACAAGGAGAATGAGGTAACGGCGAAGCTGATAGACCGATACAGGTCGATGATGAAGGGAGGAATCGACCGCCTCAGCTACACGCCTCTCTCCGAATCTGAAAAAGCGCAGTATATGCACATGACCCGGCTGTCCACTGATAACCTCATAGAGAAGTGGAGAACTGGAAGGAAGACCCTGAGAACCGAGATCGCGTACCGAGGGATAGCAGACTACCCCGATTCGAATCTGGAGACTTCGCTGCTGCTAGACGCCATGATAAACCTCCTCGACGACGTCTACGACGAGGCCATGGGGAAAGACGAGATGTCCCTATACATAGTTGAACTCATCAGCACCATAGCCAAGATGAGCAGCGTGATAGGCGACGAAGAGAGGGAGACGGTGGAGGAGTATTTCCAGAAGATACTCTTGATAGCCTTCTCCGAGCTTCTATACAGGAACAGGATCAACGAGGCAGCCAGCCACGAGGAGAGGCGGTCGCTCGTCACCAGGTGCTACGAGGTAAAGAGCATGGACATGGACGCCTTCATCGAGCTACCTCTTAGAGCCAAAGGATACGACGAGGAGTCCGTGTCTAGGTGGGTTGAGCTGGGCCGTGTTCACAGGGCCATCTCTATCATCATTAAAGACCTCGAAGACCTAGACCACGACCGAGGAGTGGGGGAACAGACTCCAGTGGTCTTACTGTCTCAGGGAAGCGATGGGCCTAACATCGTCCTTGACGACTGCGTCAAACACTTCGAGGAAAAGGCGGAGACCGTGTGGAGGCTGATGCCCGAGGAGCAGCGTAGGGAATGCGAACGCCTCTACGCCATGATAGGCTCCGCTATAGACTCATACGAGGAAAAGGGGAGGTCAGCTAGGTGAACGAAGGTAGAACGTCTTCAACGAACTGCGTCATGGCCTCTCTGAAGCCTTCACGGGGAAAAGCCACGGCGGCGTATGTGGCCCCGGCCTCGGCCCATGACTCGATCCTCCTCGAGTACTCCCCCGAGTCGTAGACGCCTGAACCCATGTCGCCAAGCATGAACTCTATCTCGTCCAGCCGCCCGGCGGCCTCGGCTGCTTCTCTCACCTTGCCCATTATCTCGGCGGCTCTTTGCCCAGCCCACGGCGGGATGAAGCATATGTTCCCGTACCTGCCTGTGAGCCTCAGCATCCTGTCGCCCTGGCTACCAAAGAGGAGCTTGGGGTAGGGCTTCTGAACGGGCTTCGGGTCCAGCACCGCGCCCTCGATGCTGTAGTGCCGGCTCTCGTGTGTTACCTCTGGCTCGGTCCATAGCCTCAGCATTATGTCTAGGGCTTCGTGGGTCTTGTCCACCCGCGGCCCTGTTTCAAGCCACTCGCTGTAGCCTTTGAACTCGACCCTGCTCCAACCTGCGCCTACGCCCAGCACGACTCTGCCTCCCGTGAGCAAGTCGAGGGTGCTGAGCCGTTTAGCAAGCACACCCGGGTGCCTGAAAGGCAGCGGCGATACGAGGGTGCCCAGCCTTATCCGCTGGGTCTTCCCGGCTAGGTAGGTGAGGGTGGTCCAGGTCTCCAGGGTCCTGTATGGGTTCTGCATGCTGTGCCCGATCTCGGGGCCCCACATGTAGTGGTCCGGCATCAGCGCGCCGTCGAGCCCGAGCCTGTCGGCCTCGATTATGGCCCCGGTGATGTGCTCCACGTTTTCGTAGAGGTTCCCGAGGCCTGTCAAGTAGAACTTCAAAGGATATCAAGGAGACAAGTGAACCATGTTTATTAAACCGAGTGAATCCCGTGACGGCTATAGATAATAATCGGGGCCCCTCATCTTGTCTAGATGTCGATGAGCACCCCTAGACCACCCTCAGCGGCTAAGAGACCCAAAACGATCACCGTCCACGGAGACACCCGCGTCGACGACTACTACTGGCTCCGGGAGAAAGAGAGCCCCGAGGTCATAGAGTACCTAGAGGCGGAGAACAGGTACACGGCGCAGTCGATGAGGCACACGAAGGGGCTTCAGCGCCGTCTCTACGAGGAGATGGTTGGGAGGATAAAGGAGACCGACACCGGCGCCCCCGTGAGGAACGGCGGCTACCTCTACTACACCCGGACGGAGAAGGGGAAACAGTACGCCATCCGCTGCCGCCGCAGAGGAACCATGGACGCGGAGGAGCAGGTGCTCGTGGACCTCAACGCGATAGTCGAGGAGGAGAACCTCAAGTACCTGACCATGGGTTTCTCCAAGATCAGCCCCGACCACAGGCTCCTCGCCTACAGCCTCGACAGAGACGGGAACGAGAACTTCACCATCCACTTCAAGGACCTTGTGACGGGGATGCATCTTCCCGACAGGATCGTCGGCGCCGCCTACAGCGCAGAGTGGGGCAACGACTGTGAGACGCTTTACTACGCCACGCAGGACGAGGCGAAGAGAAGCGACAAGCTCCACCGCCATGTACTCGGCTCAACACAAGCGGACGACGAAATGCTGTACCACGAGGAGGACAAGCTGTTCAGCCTCGGCCTGTCGAAGACAAGGGACAAATGCTTCCTGCTCATGGGCCTCTCCAGCATGGAGACAACCGAGTACCATCTCATCGACGCCGACGACGCCTCGGCCAGCCCCAGGCTGATCCACCGCCGCGAGAAGGGCCTCAGGTACAGACCCGGCCACAGGGACGGCTATCTATACATGGTAACCAACCAGGGCGACGCCGTGAACAACAAGGTGGTGAGGGTCTCCGCCTCTGAGCCGGGTGTCGGAGGCTGGGAGGAGTATATACCGCATAGGCCCAGCGTCAAGATAGAGGACGTGGACCTTTTCGGGGAGTACATGGTGGTCCATGAGAGAAGACGCGGCCTCAAGACGATGCGGGTCATCGACATGGAGACCGGGGAGTCGAGGCCCGTGAGGTTCCCCGAGGAGGTGTACACCTACATGCAGGTATTGAACCCCGTGTTTGAATCGAAGAAGCTGCGTTTCAACTACACGTCCCTAACCACGGCCATGAGCGCCATCGACATGGACATGGAGACGCTCGAGTGGACCCTCGTCAAGAGGCAGCCCGTGCTGGGGGGGTACGACCCCGAAGATTATGAATCCGAGCGCCTGTATGTGTCGGCCGACGACGGAGCCAGCATACCAGTCTCCCTCGTCTACCGGAAAGGCTTCAGGAAGGATCGGGGCGGCCCACTTATACTATACGGCTACGGCAGCTACGGGGCGAGCATGGACCCGGCCTTCAACTCAAACAGGCTGAGCCTGCTGGACAGAGGTGGGGCGTTCGCCATCGCCCACGTCCGCGGCGGCGGCGAGATGGGGCGCCAGTGGTACGAGGACGGCAAGTTCCTGAAGAAGAGGAACACCTTCACCGACTACATAGCCTGCGCCAGGCAACTCATCGCCGAGGGGTACACTGACAGAGACATGCTCGTCGCCGTTGGGCGGAGCGCGGGTGGGCTCCTCATGGGGGCGGTAACCAACATGGCCCCAGGGCTGTTCAGGGCCGTCATGGCCGGGGTCCCTTTCGTGGACGTGGTGACCACCATGCTTGACGAGTCGATACCGTTGACGGCGGGCGAGTACGAGGAGTGGGGCGACCCCAGGGACCCCGAGTACTACCGCTACATGCTGGGCTACAGCCCCTACGACAACGTGGAGGCGAAGGAGTACCCGAAGATGCTGGTGACGGCGGGCCTCAACGACCCCCGGGTCCAGTACTGGGAGCCGGCGAAGTGGGTGGCCAAGCTCAGGGCAACCAAGACCGACGGAAACAGGCTCATGCTGAAGACCTTCATGGGGGCGGGCCACTTCAGCAGCAGCGGCAGGTACGACTACCTCAAGGACACGGCGTTCGAGTACGCGTTCATCCTCGACGCCCTCGGCTTAAGCGGCTAGCGCCCACTTATCCCCAGCATCTCCCGGGCTTCGTCAGGCGTCGCTATGGGCCGTTCAAGCTCCCGGGCGATGTTCGCCGCCTTCCTCACCAGATCGGCGTTGCTCTTTGCCAGCTCGCCGCGGCGCAGGAATACGTTGTCCTCGAAGCCCACCCTTACGTGGCCGCCCATCACCGTCGCCACCGCGGCCATGGGTATCTGGTGGCGGCCCAACGCGCACACGCTCCACGTCCAGCCCGCCGGCAGCTGGTCAACGCAGTACTGGAGCATCCGGGGCGACGGCAGGAACCCTGTGCGGCCCACCATCACGAACTGGATGTGCAGAGGCTCAGGCACTATTCCCTTGTCCGCGATCTGCCTGCAGACGTTTATCATGCCCGTGTCGTAGACCTCGTGCTCGGGCTTGACGCCGTGCTCCACCATGTAGCCGCACCACCGCTCAATCATCTTCACGGTGTTGAGGAAGATGTCGCCGGTGGGGTGCTCGGCCCACCTGTTCATGGTGCCCATGTTGAGGCTCATCATCTCCATGCCCAGCTTGCACCGCTCCTCGACCAGCCTGTCCCACATCTCAGGCGGGTTCCCGACGCGTCCGCCGCCGGTGGTGACGTTTATCACCACGTCCACCTCGTCCCTGATGCGCTCCACGTACTCCCCCAGCACCGGGTTGGGGTCGCCGCTCCACGCCTCCCCCGTCACCGGGTCCTTGGCGTGGAGATGCACCACGCTGGCGCCCGCCTCGACGCTGGCCACAACCTCCCCGACTATCTCGTCCACGGTGCTGGGCACGTATGGCGTCGTCGCCTTGGACACGTACTCGCCGCCCGTCACCGCCGCCGTGATGATCAGCTTATCCATACACTCACCCTATCCCCAATATCCTCCGCGCCTCGTCCGGCTCCGCGACCTCTATGTTCAGCGCCTCGGCTATGGTCCTCACCCGCTCCACCAGGAGGGCGTTGCTCTCCAGCAGCACGCCTCGGCTGAGGAAGATGTTGTCCTCCATGCCGACGCGGACGTGGCCTCCCATGGTCATGGCGACGGCGCCCATGGGGAGCTCGTTGCGGCCCAGGGCGCAGACGCTCCACGTCCAGCCCGGCGGCAGCTGGTCCACGCAGTACTGGAGCATCCGGGGAGTGGCGCTGAACCCGGTTCTCCCGATCATCACGAACTGTATGTGGAGAGGCGTCTCGAAGACGCCCTCCTCGGCCAGCATCTTGGCCGTGTTGATCATCCCGGTGTCGTAGACCTCCAGCTCGGGCTTGATCCCGTGGTCCCTCATGTAGCCTGCCCACCGCTTTATGCGGGGCACATCGTTCATGAAGACGCCGCGGTAGGGCGGCGTCCAGTGGTTGACGGTGCCCATGTTCATGGACATCATCTCCATGCCCAGCCCACACCGCTCCTCTATCATCCTGTCCAGCGCCTCGTCCGACGCACGCCTCCCCCCACCTGTGGTCACGTTGGTGATAACGTCACACCTCCCCTGAATCATATCCACGTACCGCCTCAACAACGGATTAGGGTCAGGCGCCGGCTTACCCGTCCCCGGCTCCTTGGCGTGGAGATGCACAATGCTCGCCCCAGCCTCCCAGCACCGCACCGTCTCCTCCGCGATCTCCTCCGCCGTCGTCGGCACATAAGGCGTCATCTCCCTGCTCACAGGCTCCCCACCCGTCACCGCGGCCGTTATGATGAGCTTACCCATAACCATCAATACATACAAGGAGGGTCAACGGATAACTTTAATGAGAGAAAAAAGGTGGCAGGCACTGGATAATAGCCGGCGGTGGGGAGCCAAGAATCGCTTCCCTGCCCTCAGCGGTGGTTAGTTTTAAAGCCGCCACATCCATGTATCTCAGAGCGACGCCCCAGGCTAGACCATGCTCACGGGCATCGATTCGGTGGAAAACATGGGAGACACAATCGTCGTAACCGGCCGAGGTGGTACGGGGAAGAGCACGTTCACGACCCTCTTCTCGCGTTTCCTCGGGGAGTCAGGCGTGGAGCCGCTGCTCCTCGTGGACTCCGACCCCGACCAGAGCCTCGCGGAGATGCTGGGTATAGACCTCTCGGAGGAGAACAAGAAGTCGATAGCGGAGATGTTGTCCGACATACTCAAGGAGCGAAGAATGGCGCGGATGACCGGGATGACGCCCACAGACAAGATCGAGCCCTTCCTCTTCCAAGAAAGCCTGTACGAAGGCAGAGGCTACTACGACTTCCTCGGCGTCGGCACCAAGTGGATCCCGGGGTGCTACTGCCTACCCGACAGGAGCCTAGGCATGATCATGGAAAAGTGGGCCGAAAACTACAGGCACGTCATAGTGGATTCTCCGGCGGGCGTGGAGCACCTCAACAGGCGGATAACCAAGAAGGTGAGCGACGTCTTCAACATTCTAGACCCCTCCAAGAAGAGCTTCGACAACGCCGAGCGGAGCCACAGGATAATGCAGGAGGTCGACATAGAGTTCGAAAACTATTACCTCGTGGGCGGCTACAGGTTCCCGGAGAGCCTCGACGCGGAGGCCCACAGACAGCCCTTCGAGTATCTGGGCAGGGTCGCCCCGGACCCCCGGATAACTGATTATAACCTAGAAGGCAGGTCGCTGTTGGAGCTGCCTGAAGACTCCCCGGCCTACCGGTCCGTCAAGGAGATAGCCGTGAAGGTGGGCTACCCCAGGTAGGTGACTGCCGTGAAGATAGCTGTGGCGGGGAAGGGCGGCGTCGGGAAGACTTTCATCTCAAGCACGCTGTGCAGGCTCCTCGCATCCGACGGGTACAACGTGCTGGCCGTCGACGCTGACCCCAACTATAACCTCGCGTACGCCCTCGGAATCCCCAGCGAGGTAGCCGACGGCATAGTGCCGCTGACGGAGAACGACGCCCTCATCATGGAGAAGACGGGTGTGTCCTCGGACGCGTACGCGCCCATCTTCAACATAGCGCCCACCGTGAACGACATCGTTGACAGGTTCGGGGTAAACGCCCCGGGTGGCGTGAAGCTCCTCGTAATGGGCACAGTTAGGGGCGGCGGCACCGGGTGCATGTGCGGCGCCAACGCCCTGCTCAGGGTCCTGGTGCAGCACCTCCTCGTACAGAGGGGGGAGGCGCTGGTCATGGACATGGTGGCCGGCCTGGAGCACCTGGGAAGGGGCACGGCGAGGAGGATGGACGCCATGCTTGTGGTGGTGGAGCCACGAATGAAGTCCATGGACACCATGCGGAGGATACTCCGGCTAGCCGAGGAGATCCAGATAAAGGAGGTGCTCGCCGTGGGCAACAAGGTGGCCAACGACGCCGAGAGAAGGTTCATCAAGGACAACATGGAGGCCATGGAGGTGCCGGTGATGGCCATGGTGCCCTACGACGCCGCCGTCGGCATGGCCGACATGAAGGGAGTCCCAACGCTGGAATACGCTAAAGACAGCCCAGCCGTACAAGCCATAGGGGAACTCAAAGACTACCTCGTGGGTAGATACAGACCTTAACATGACCGGGGATGAGGATCCGGATCAAACCAATTAGAACCAGTTACTGGCGGCCGGGCACGGACTACGGGCGGGCGATCATCGAGGCGGTGAAGCCCTACCTTAGAGACGGCGACATACTTGCGGTGAGCGAGAAAGCCGTCTCCACTGCCCAGGGAAACCTCGTGGACGAGTCCAGCGTCCAGCCGGGCCTCGTGGCCAGGTTCCTCGCGGGGCCCTGGACGAGGAGGCTGTGGGCGGGGCCGCTGGGCAGGCTGACGAAGCTAAAAGAAAGAACCTTGGAGAACCTGAGAGGCTACCCGGAGGCGGAGGGAGCCGCTCACAAGCAGACGACGATCTGGTACGCTGGCTTGGCGCAGAGCCTAAGGCACTACTCCGAAGGGGGCATAGACGCCAGCAACCTACCCTACAGCTACGTGTGCCTGCCGCTTCGGAGGCCCACGAAGACGGCGACAGAGATCGCTCGACGCGTCAGGATGGAGACGGGGAAGGACGTGACCGTCATGATCGTGGACGGCGACACCACATACACCTGGCGGAGTCTCCACCTGGCTCCTCGGAGGGTGGACGCGCCGGGCCTGGTTCACATAGGGGGCTTCCTCCTCTTCGTGCTGGGCCGAGCCCTGGGCCTGAGAGCCAGGCAGACACCGGTTGCGATCGCGGGCGGCCGCCTGAACCCGGACAGGGCGCTCTGGCTCGCGAGCCTGTACCACAGCCGCTGCGGCCGAGGCGCGGGAAGAACCGTCTGGGGGATGGCCGAGAGCATGGGAACCGGACTCACGGGCGTCACCTGGGAGATGATGGAATCTGCGCCGCACCACCCGGTGGCCATAATCAGGGTCAGAGACGACTGAGGCCATCGAAGAGAGGCCGCTCCTGGACATAGGACCTGCCGAGAACGAGGGCGATATAGGCCTTCTCAAGCTCCCTGCCGAGATAGGCGGCGTGGTCCAGCTTCGATACCAGGCCCTCCCTTATGATGGTCTGGTAGATCTCCCGGCTGCCCCCGCCCTTGACGACGACATCGGGCTCCTCCTCCCCCAGGGGGTAGTGTACCGCCGCTATCTCACCCAGCTCTCTATCGACGGCTATCCTGAACCAGCCCTTCCTGTCTGGGCTGAACCCGGTCTCCGGTGCGCCCTTTATTGTCTCCGCCTCCGGATATTCCTTGTAGGGCTCCTCCACCCAGCGCTTCTCCTTGAGCACCAACAGATCGACGCCCAGGTCCTTGGGGAGGGTTCCCCGCCTCTCGGCGAGGAACATCATCCTGGACGCCTCCACGGCCTCCCTGACGCCGCCACGGTTCTTGACGCTGTACTCGGGGACGTGGAGCATGTCGGCGCCAACCTCCGTCGCCAGCGCCGCCACGGCGGCGAGGACACCCGTGGAGTCGGCGTCAATTAGCTCCGACACGTTGCCTATGCCGAAGAGTATGGGCGTCTCAGGCTCCTGCGTGTGGAAGAGCTGATACGCCTTTAACGCCTCCATGAGCCCGGGCTTCAGCAGGGGCTCTACGACGAGGTCCGCGATGATGTTCTCCACACCGTATTCTCTAGCTAGAGCTATGTTCCGGTGCATCATCTCGACGCGTTCACCTGCGTCCCTAGGCAACACGCCTTCCCTAATGTTGGTGGGGAGGACAACGGCAGCTGTGTCCCCCAGCAGGGGCGCCGCCTCCTCGATGTTTCCAGCGTCGAGGCTCAGCACCAAGTCTACGCCGAGGTCCACGGCGGCCACGATCTCCGCTGGCTCCAGCGAGTCTATGCTGATGGGCATATCTGTTGCCCGCCTTACGGCTTCCACGATGCCTTGTATGGATTCGGGTCTCGGGTCGTGGGCGAGCATTCCAATGTCTATCAGGTCGGCGCCCATGGACTCGTAGTAGGCGGCCCTCCTAGTCACTTGAACCGGCTCCAGGAGGGGGGCGTTGACTATCTCCGCGGCCACCCTCATGGGGAAGCCGGGACCCACAGGAACCCTTCTCTCTCCTCTGCCTAGCACCAGGCCGCCCCTCTCCTCTAGGACCCTCCGCCAGTCCCTGTCCGCCGCCTCTATCTCCTCAAGCGCCTTTGATCTGAGGGTGTCCGCGATAAACACGTCGGCGGGTTCCGTCCTAGAGAGCTCTATATCTTCTCTCATCACCAAGGGGAGGTCGGCGGCGTGGATCGGCCCTTTATACGTGGGTACACCTGTGGCCTCCTCCACAGGGGAAACATCACCGCTCACAGCCCCGGGCAGTAGAATCATGTCGAAGCCGCTCAAGTCTAAGCCGCCTAGCTGTTTGGCTGCGTAGCCTGGGGTAATGAATGCAGCGACGGTGACCGGCAAGGCGTGGACTTCAAAGCTGTGGCTGAGGCCCTCCGTGTGTCTACGTACCTCTGCCTCCGCTAGGGCCCCCGTGACCAATAAAACCCTCATCTCAGTCACCGGACACCCTTATCTGGGCGCCCGCGTTGTCTGGGCGCGAGTAGAACGCGTCGCCGCCACCCGTCTCGTCCAGCATGGCTTGCAGGCTGTCCCTGAGTTCCACTGCGTGGCTTTCGCTCTCGGTGAGGCCGTAGTAGGCGGGGCCCCAGCTGCTCTGCCCGGCCCCGTGTGCCCCTTCGGCGAGTAGGTGGTTCACCCCCTCCATTATCCTTGGGTGGCCGTACCTGCCGCCCTGGATCTCGACCCAGTAGTCGCCGAACATGCTGTCCATGGCGGTCATGGAGGCGCCGAAAGCCTCTATGTCCTCCTCGATTATGGCGGGTATCATCTGTAGCAGCACCACGTGGGAGACCTCGGCGACGAGGCTCCGGGGCGGCGGCTCCAGCCGTTTGAACGCCTTATTCTCTCTGCTGCCGCTGACCCTGTCCTTGAGCTTGGGTAGGCCGATGACGAAACGCCACTCCTCTGGGACGTCGGCCCTGAACACCAGCGGTGGCACCATGTCGGGCTCGTCGACTGGGCGGCCTCCGTCCACTATGAAGCCTCCCTTCATGAAGGCGTGGGTGCCTACGCCGGAGCGCCTGGATCTGCCGAGACTATGGGCTAGCTCTATGACGCTGATGTCTACGCCGTATAGCCGCGACACGGCGGCGCCGACGCTGAGAGCGAGCTGGGTGCCGGAGCCGAAGCCGTAGTGCTCCGGGATGTCGGTCTCCAGCCTTATGTTGACGCCGTCCTCGACGCCGAGTATCTCAAGGACCTTCCGTGTGTAATCCTCGAGGCGTCTCACCCTGTAGCCCTCGAAGGAGACGGTGTCGGACTTGCTGGCCCTTAGTATTAGGGTGGGCTCCTCCGTGGCGACGCCGACGCTGCCGTGGAGCCTTCCCAGGTCCCCTCGCATGTCTATGATGCCGAAGTGGAGCCTGCTTGGCGCCTTTACGGTGACCTCTATGCCCCAGACCTCCATCCATCTAGCATGTGTTCAAGCGTGTCCACGGTCTCCGCCTCCGGTGAGCCCCCGGCCGAGACCCTCCTGACGATTTCTATGCACTCCTGAACCTTCTCCTCCAAGGCCTCCGCGTCTTCGTGTCGTCCCTGCGAGCGGAAGGCTTTTACTCTTGTGGCGTGGACAACCGCCTCCACTGCCTCCGCCACGCCCCTGCTGTAGACACTGGGGTGGGAGACGTGCACGGTCATGTCCTTTACCGTGTTCCTGAAGAGGTGTCTTTCTGCTGAGAACTCCGCGCATTCGATCCTCTCACAGGTAATACATGCGTCAGAAGCCTTGAGACAGAGGCCGTCCATGTCGGGCTGCTTGGGTGTCTCTTCCTTGAACGCGGTGGCCAGGAAAATCTTGGGGTCGCTGGTGACGTTCATGGTTGACCTGGGGTCCCTCGATAGGTTACTGTATGTGGTGCTGGTTTTGAAGGGCTTGAACTCGAAGATGGTGGCGCCGGTCCTCTTGGCTCCCATGGGGGCTGCGTTGGGGGAGCCGTCCGGGTTGACGGTGACTAGCACTATCTCGGCTGTGCATCCCTCCCTGAACCCGAGGGTGTCCAGTTTTTCCGCGAACCCGGTGTCCATGCCTACCATCTGAAGCTAATACCTCATGAATATGGTTATCTAAATCATTTATGCGTCGAGGAGCCGCGCGGGCACCAAGTAGTCGCCCTTGGCGCCCAGCACCACCCTGTATCGTTTCTCGCCTCTACGTACAGCCGCCTCCAGGGTTCCACGCGCCTCTACCGCTTCGCCTTCCTCGGCCATCTCGGTGAATTTTCCTCTATAGCTCAGGAGCTCGGTAACCGTGTGTCTCTGGGCCTCGGCGTCTTCCAGGCGGTACAGACAGGGAGTATATATCGAACCCGCTGCGTCGGTCACCGTGGCCCTGATGGTGACGGCGCCCAGCGGCCTGCTCGCCTCGTCTTGCTTGATGTCCCTGATGAGCCGTATGAAGTAGTCCCTGCCGTGGACTAGGCCGTGGAGTACCTTGGCTTTCTCGATGTCTCTGAGCTTTTCCAGGTCGATGCCTGTGTTGCCCCAACGTGCATCTAGGACAGGCTGGACGGTGATGTCGTCGTAGGGTTTCACCCAGTCGAGCTCCTTTCTCAGGCGTCTCAGGGCCTCGTAGACTTTCATGCCCTCGGCGGCTCCGTATACGTTGAGGTCTATGTCGGACTCCGGGCGATGGAGGCCGATGAGCAGTGAGCCGGATACGCCGAGGCGGGCTTCAGGCACCCCGCTTGCGTCGCTTAGAGCCTCCGCGAACCGCGCCGTCGGCGCCTCGGGGCCCTCCCCGGGGTCCTCCATTATGCCGGCTAGGCGCTCGATCGGCTTGTAGACTCGTCTAATCTTGTCGAGGGGCACCGTCTGGAGCACGAGGTTGAGCTCTTCGACCCTGTTGAGGTAGTCGGGATACTCCGCGTCTAGAATCCGGGTCGTCTCTTCTAGGTCGTACACGCGCCTATACCTGACGCCTTCCTTCATCCTCTCCCCGTATGGGTCGGGGACGTAGCGAAGGGTGGCTACGACGCAGTCCACCGGGTGGTGCAGCCCTTTGACTGCGAAGAACAGACCGTCAACCGTCTCTATGTAGTCCCCCTCGAGGAAACGTGAAGCCGTGTCCAACTTGCCCAGAGATACTGGTGTATGTGCCAGCTTTTAAGGTGACGAAACGCATTCAGTTTCATGATGAAGGGAGCCGAGGCAGGGGACTACGTGGGGCGTTGCCACGCGCTGGCTGGGCTGCTGGAGGTGTCGGCGTACCCCAAGCCCGGCAACGTACACAGGCTCAGGGACGCGCCTGAGACCCTGTACGAGCACTTCCTCGCGGGCAGCGTCGCCACCACGCCCGCGATCAGGGACCTCGCCAGCCGGGCTTACTACGAATCCAGCGGAGGCGACTGGGGCAGGCTGGGGCTGGGTGAGGCCGTACTGGAGGCGGTGGAGGACATGCTGAAGTGGCAGAGGGGCGGCAACGTCCAGCTAGGCGTCGTGCTGCTTCACGCACCTATAGCAGCCGCCGCCGGGGCTTCCTACGGTGAAGGAGGGGTGCCGTTGAAGAAGGTGAGGCAGATTCTGAGGGAGGTCGTCGCGGCGGGTACGCCGAGGGACACGGTGAACATCTACAGGGCCATAGACCTCGCCATGACTCGGAACACCCTGGGGGAGGTGGGTGATCTGGATGTCGCCGACGAGTCGTCCCTGAAGCAGATAGAGGAGGATGGTTTGACGCCCACCCAGGTCTTCAGGCTGTGCATGGACAGGGACACCGTATGCTCGGAGTGGGTCCACGGGTTCCCGGTGACCTTCGATGAAGGCCACAGGCATCTCTCGAAACTTCTAGGAGAGGGAGAGCCGGTCAACTGCGCCGTGCTGGAGACCTATCTATACCTATTATCCAGGCACCCGGACTCGTTGATCGTCAGGAAGAGCGGCGCTTCGAAGGCTAACATGGTAAGCGAAAGAGCCGCCCAGGTGCTGGGGCATCGCGGAGAACCCGGCTTCATGGAGGAAGTGCGAAGGATGGACGAAGAGCTGTGGTCTGGCGGCGGAAAACTGAACCCCGGGACGACGGCCGACCTAACATCCGCCTCATTATTCGTGCAGCTGCTAACCGGTTGGAGACCTTGACCCGAATATCTCGTTCATGAGGGCGCTGCAACTGCCCTCCCTGGTGGCCTGGTACAGCCTGAGGTAGTGGGGGTACAGGCTCATCCACTCCTTTATCCCGTTCTCGGTGATGTAGCCCTTCAGACGCCCGGCCTCGGTCACCGCGAGGCTCGTTATCGCGTACTTCCGCATCACGCCCAGAGCCTCCTCCACGGTGTTCTCCATGTCCACAGAGATCACCGGGGTGCAGACCACGTCCCTTACGTGGATGTCGCTCAGATGCACCTCGGGCTCGGTGAGCCACCTCACGGCGTCGAACATGTTGAAGCACCCTATGGGCTGGCCTTCCTCCAAGGCGATCACGTCGCCGTGATAGTTCTCCATGAGCCTTCTAACTATGCCCGTGAGCCGCTCCGATCCCTCGACGGTGGGCACGCTCCTGTCCATGAGCACCCTGCACGGGAGGTCGCAGAACTCCGGGTCGATCGGCGAGTACACAAGGCATCCCTCGCTATATAGAGTAAATACGTTCTATTTTAAATTTAAAATAATATTAGTGGAAAACGGCATTATACGGCGCAGCCCAACAACATGAATCAGGTTTCATATCGACCGGCATCAACGGGTATTCGCCGGAAAAACCTATAACCGCATGGCAGCGATGTTCTAGTGTGAGCCTTATATGAATTCTGAGAAGCCCACCCTCTACGTCACCAAGGCGGTGAAGAACCCGAGGGTCTATGAGGCAGTGAAGAACAGGGTCATGGAGTCCGGCGCTTCCACGGTGGTCGTGGGGAGCACCAAGGGCAAGTCCGCGATACAGCTGTACGAGGCCCTCGGCGGCGCGGCGTCCGTGGTGAGCGTCACCGAGTTCACGTACAGCGACGACATCAAGAAGACCATGAAGAAGAGGAAGGTCGCAGCGGTGGAGAAGGCCGACCTGCCCATCCAGGACAACCGTGAGATGAGGGAGACCCTCCTTATGTTCGGCCCCGGGGTCAAGGCGGCTCTGGAGGTCGCGGCCATAGCCGTCAACCAGGGACTCGCAGAGGGAGACTTCGTCGCGGTAGCCGGCAGCGACAAGAGCCTCGACACGGCCATCCTCGTCTCCACCGAGCACCCCGACAAGGAGCTAATCTCCGACCCGTTAAAGCAGATGCTGGTGAAGGAGTTCATAGCCCTCAAGGGTCGCTAGGGGATGAAGCTTGTCTGGCGGCGAAAGCAGGACCATAGGCGGCTCCATGGAGGAGACCAGGGAGAGGCACAGGCTCTACCTCCGCGCCGTGAACCACCCCCTCAGACGTAGGATGCTCAGGGCCCTCAAGGAGGGATGTGAGACCATTGATAGCCTCGAGGAGCGCCTCGGCGTCGACGCCAAGACCCTGGACTGGCACATGAGTATGCTTGAACACGGTTTCTGCGTCGAGAGGGTCGAGGAGGACGGCGTGGCTCGTTTCGTCCTCACCCAGGAGGGCCTCGTGGTGGACTACGTCGAGGGTCCCTGATAATTAATGTAAATGTTTTATATATTTTCCAAGCCGACTATGTTCCGTGTTTGAACGTGCTGAGCATTAACAAGTTGGCCCTGAAACATGTCGAAGAGTTGATGGCGAACCCCGACTATTACAGGGTGAACGTCGAGAAGCTGCCCTCGGGGGCGACGGTCATCGACACCGGCCTTGAGGCCCACGGCGGCTACGAGGCAGGCCTCATGACCACCCGCATCGCCATGGGCGGCGCGGGCACCGCCGAGCTCGGGTACGCCGACTACGGCGGACTGAAGCTGCCGACCGTGGTCATATCCACCGACCACCCGGCGGTGGCCCTGTTCGGCGCCCAGCTGGCCGGTTGGAGGATAAAGCCGGAGGGCTACACCGCGGACGGCTCCGGCCCCGCCAGGGCGCTGGCGCTGAAGCCCAAGGACGTCTTCAAGAAGATCGAGTACAAGGACGAGGCGGACGTCGCCGTCATCCTGCTCGAGACCGAGAAGAAGCCGCCGGACGCCGCGGCGCACTACATCGCCGAGAGATGCGAAGTCGCCCCGGAGGACGTGTACATGGTGCTCACTTCCACAACCTCCATGGCTGGGATGGTCCAGATATCCGGGCGCATCGTGGAGACGGGGCTGTTCAGGCTCGACGTGCTGGGCCTGGACCTCAAGAAGGTGCTGTACGGGGCGGGCTACGCGCCGGTTATGCCCGTCCACACCGACATGGGTAAAGCCATGGGCAGGGCGGAGGACGCCCTCACCTACGGCGGCGTCACCAGCTACGTGGTCGACGAGGAAGAGAAGAAGCTCAAGGAGATAGCGGAGAAGGCTCCTTCGAGCAACTGCGGAGACTACGGGAAGACGAGCTACGAGATATACAAGGCGGTAGACTTCGACTTCACCAAGATAGACCCCGCCCTGTTCGCGCCCGCCTCCATCACGTTGACTTGCGCCAAGACCGGCGCCACTTTCACCTACGGCGAGGTAAACGACGGCATAATAAAGAGCTCCGTGAGGGACTAGCTGGAGCGGACCAAGATGTCCAAGCTAAACGTCACCCTCGTCTCCGGGAGGACAGCCCAGCAAGGCGTCGGCCTCGAGGAGGGGAAGACCTCGGAGAGCTATGTTAACAGCGTGAACCACGTACAGCTCTCGCCGGACGACGCGGCGAATATGAAGCTCAAGGAAGGCGGCGCGGTGTCCGTGGAGACGAGGCACGGCTCCGTGGTGGTGAACTGGAGGCCATCCAAGGAGCTGGAGCCCGGTATGGCGTTCTTCCCCTACGGCCCGTGGGCGAACCAGGTCTACGGGTACGAGACGGAGGGCACGGGGATGCCCATGTTCAAGGGCATAGATGCCACGGTGGCGCCCTCCAAGGGCAAGGTCAAGTCCATCGAGGAGCTGGTGAAGAGCATGGGAGGCGGAAAGAAGTGACCGTTCACACGGACGTGGTGTGCCCCTTCTGCGGCTGCCTCTGCGACGACCTGGAGGTAACCGTGGAGGACGGCCACATAAAGGGAGTCAAGAACGCCTGCGGCATCTCCCGCAGCAAGTTCATGAACCACGACAAGAACAGGCTCGAGTCACCGACGATAGACGGCGTCGAGGTGCCGCTGGAGAAGGCGGTGGACGAGGCGGCGGACATACTATCCACCTCGAGGAGGCCGCTGGTCTACGGCCTCAGCTCCACCGAGTGCGTGGCCATAGCCAAGGCCGTGGAGCTCGCCGAGCTGGCCGGAGGCGTGGTCGACAACACCTCGTCGGTGTGCCACGGTCCGACGATCCTCGCCCTCCAGCAGGTGGGCGAGTCCAAGACCACGCTGGGGGAGGTGAAGAACCGGGCCGACCTGGTGATCTTCTGGGGAAGCAACCCTTCCCAGGCCCACCTGCGGCACGTGCTGCGGTACTCCGTGATGGCGAAGGGCAGGTTCATCCCCAACGGCAGGAAGGACAGGTACATCGTCGCCGTGGACATAAAGATGACGGGCACGGCGCGGATGGCGGACGAGTTCGTGAGGGTGGAGCCCAACAGGGACTTCGAGCTGCTCCAGTCTCTGAGGGCGGCCGTCCGAGGACATGAACCGTCCTTGGAGAGCGTCGCGGGGGTGCCGAGGGAGAAGGTGATGGAGCTCGCCGAGAGGATGAAGGCGGCGAGGTTCGGCATAGTCTTCTTCGGGCTGGGGCTCACCCAGAGCGAGGGGCGGCACATGAACATAGACGCCGCCATCGGGCTCGTCGCCGAGCTGAACAACCACACAAAGTTCCTGCTCACCCCCATGAGAGGCCACTACAACGTGGGGGGAGCCAACACGGTGACCACGTGGCAGACGGGGTACCCGTACGCCGTGGACTTCAGCAGAGGCTACCCGAGGTACAACCCTGGCGAATACACGTCCATAGACCTGCTGGCCAAGGGAGAGGCCGACTCCGCGCTCATCGTGGCGTCGGACCCCGCCGCGACGTTCCCCGCCGGCGTTGTCAGGAACCTCGCCAAGATACCCGTGGTGACCCTGGACCAGAAGGTGACGCCCACCACGATGCTCAGCAAGGTGGTCATACCGGTGGCGACGGCGGGCGTCGAGGCCGAGGGCACCGCGTACAGGATGGACGGCGTCCCGTTGAGGCTCCGGAAGCTGGTGGAGCCCAGGGAGGGCGTGCACTCGGACGCGGAGGTGCTTGAGATGATAATCGAGAGGATGGGGGGATGAGCGATTTGAACGACATCATAGTCAAAGGAGGCTACGTGTACGACCCGTTGAACGGCGTCGAAGGAGAACGAATGGACGTCCACCTGAGCGGCGGCAAGGTCGTCGAGGAGATCCCGGAGAGGGGCGCCAAGGTCATAGACGCGAAGGGGAAGACCGTTATGCCTGGGGGCGTCGACGTGCACAGCCACATCGCCGGCAGCAAGATCAACATAGGCAGACTCCTACGGCCTGAGGACCACCGGAAGGACCCCGTGCCCAGGAGCAAGGTCACCAGGGGCGGAGTGGGGTACAGCTGCCCATCTACCTTCGTCACCGGTTACAGGTACGCCCAGATGGGTTACACCTCGGTGATGGAGGCAGCGATGCCCCCCATCGCCGCCAGGCACGTCCACGAGGAGCTCAACGACACCCCCATCATCGACAAGACGGCGTTCACACTCTTCGGGAACAACTACTTCACCCTCAAGTACGTCAGGGAGGGCGACAAGGAGAAGCTCAAGGCGTTCATGGCCTGGCTCCTCAAGGTGACCAAGGGCTACGCCGTCAAGATCGTTAACCCGGGCGGCGTGGAGAACTGGAAGTGGGGCCGCAACGTCGACGGCCTGGACGGCAACGTGGAGGGGTTCGACGTGACGCCGCGGCAGGTGGTCACCATGCTGGCGGAGGCGAACGAGGAGCTGGGGCTGCCACACACCATCCACGTCCACTGCAACAACCTGGGGATACCGGGGAACTGGGAGACCACCGTCGACACCATGGACGCGGTCGCCGGCGTCAAACCCGCGAAGGGCAGGAAAAACTCGATCCATGTCGTTCACTGCCAGTTCAACGCCCTGGACGGCGACAGCTGGATGACCCTCAAGTCGGGCGCCGACAAGATAGCCAAGTACGTCAACGCTCACCCCCACGTCACCCTGGATATGGGTCAGGTCATATTCACTGACACCACGACGATGACGGGAGACGGCCCGTGGCAGTTCAGGCTCTGGGGCCTCACCGGCAACAAGTGGGTGAACAGCGACGTGGAGATGGAGGCCGGCGCAGGCGTGGTTCCCTACACGTTCAAGAAGAACAACCCAGCCAACTCCATACAGTGGGGCATCGGCCTGGAGATAGCGCTAATGGTCAAGGACCCGTGGCGCGTCTACATGACCACGGACCACCCCAACGGCGGCCCCTTCATCTACTATCCCAAGGTCCTCGCGTGGCTCATGAGCAGGAAGGCCCGCACGGACACCATGCTGGAAACCAACAAGGCGGTCATGAAGAAGACCAGCCTCGCAGGCAACTACAGGGAGTACACCTTCAACGAGGTAGCCATAGTCACCCGGGCCGCCACCGCCAAGGTCCTCGGCCTCAAACACAAGGGCCACCTCGGTGTCGGCGCGGACGCGGACGTCAGCGTCTACGACGTCGACCCCTCCAAGTGGAGGCCCAGCATGTACCCCGAGATCGAGAGGGTGTTCAGACGGGCCAGCTACACCATAAAGGGAGGGGAGGTGGTGGTCAAGGACGGGGAGGTGACCTCCACGCCGCTGGGCTCCACCTACTGGGTCAAGGCGGATACGCCGCCCGAGCTGGAGCAGGAGCTCTTGAAGGAGCTTGAAGCCGACTTCAAGAACTACTACACGGTCAGCTTCAATAACTACCCCGTCGAGGACGCGTACCTGCCCACGCAACGAGTGGTTAAGGCTCAGGGAGGTGCATGGAAGTGAGCTTCAGGCTTAACGGAGTCGAGATAGAGGACACCTTCGCCGAGGGCTTCGGCATGTGGGGCACACGGCTGATAATCACCGCGGCCAGCAGGAAGTGGGCCAACACGGCCGCCGCCGAGATGACAGGGTTCGCCACCAGCGTCATCGCGTGCGACTGCGAGGCAGGGATAGAGTCCCAGATACCGGCCGAGGAGTCCCCGGACGGGAGACCCGGCACCGCAGTCATGGTGTTCGGGTTCTCGGCGAAGAAGCTGGGGACGCCGCTCCTCAACAGGCTGGGCCAGTGCGTGCTAACCTGCCCCACCACCGCGGTGTACAACGGCCTGCCGGCTGAGATGGCCGACGCCATGATCGACGTCGGCAAGAGCGTCCGGTTCTTCGGCGACGGCTACCAGGTGAAGATGCGGATGGGCGACGGATGGGAGGCACGGCAAAGGTTCTGGCGCATCCCCGTCATGGAGGGCGAGTTCCTGGTCGAGGAGAAGGTGGGCGCCAAGAAGGCGGTTGCCGGCGGAAACTTCCTCGTCATGGGGGAGACCGAGCAGGCGACGCTGGAGGCGTCCGAGAGGGCTATAGAGGCCATCCACACGGTGCCCAACGTCATAACGCCTTTCCCGGGCGGCCTCTGCAGGAGCGGCAGCAAGGTGGGCTCCACCTACTCGTTCCTCAGGGCCTCCACCAACACGCCTTTCTGCCCTGCCATCAAGCACAGCCTCAAGGACAGCCAGGTGCCGGAGGGAGTCAACTCGGTGCTGGAGGTGGTGCTCAACGGCCTCGACGAGCCCTCGGTGAAGAAGGCGATGGGCGCCGGCATAGAGGCGGCCACCAAGATCGAGGGAGTGAAGTGGATAACGGCGGTGAACTTCGGGGGCAAGCTGGGCAAGTACCAGCTTCACCTGAAGGACTGCGTGGGAGGCGGCTGAGATGAAGACACTTACGCTGGTCCCCAAGGAGGTCACCGCTATACCCGTCGAGGCCGAGGTAATATCCCCGACCGCCGTGGCGGGCATGTCCCTCAAGGAGGTTCAGCGGCTCAACGTATACCAGGGCAAGGTCAGGCTCACGCTGGCGGACCACTTCGACGCCTCGGGTGAGGTGGCGGAGAACCCGGCCGAGCAGGTGATCGTGGTGGAAGGCGACGCCCCCCACGTTAAGTATATGGGCGCGGCCATGGACGCCGGGAAGCTCGTCGTCAAGGGGAACGTCGGTATGCACACGGGCTCCCAGATGACCGGGGGCACGCTCACCGTGGAGGGCGGCGCAGCCGACTGGGCCGGAGCCGAGATGAAGGGCGGCTTGCTGCGCATAGACGGGGACGCGGGGCACCTGCTGGGCGCCGCGTACCGCGGCAGCAGCGAAGGCATGACAGGCGGCTGCATCGTGGTCGGCGGAGGCGTCGGCAGCGAGGCCGCGAGCTTCATGAGGCGCGGCATGATCATCGTCAAGGGCGACACCTCCCCCTTCACCGGCGTCCACATGAACGGTGGCGAGATACTCGTCTTCGGCAAAGCCGGCAAACGCCTAGGCGCCCAGGCCAAGGGAAACGGCGGCTTCATGGCGTGCCTGGGCGGAGTCGAGGAGCTGCTCCCCACCTACATGTACGACACCACCTACACCCCCACATTCATGAGGCTCTACCTCAGGCAGCTGGCGGAGACGTTAAACGTCGACGAGGCTCTCCGGTACCTAGACAAGCCCCTCAGACGGTACAGGGGCGACCTGGCCGTCGGGGGCAACGCCGAGATACTCATCGCCGAGCCCTGAGTGAAGCCGCGTGAAGATAGGGATACTTGGAAACGACGGGAAGGAGTGGCACATACAGAGGCTGCTCCGCGAGCTCCGTGGCCGGGGCGCCGAGGCATACGTGTTCCCGGCCACCCGGCTGGTCTCACGTATAACCGCGGAGCCCAAGATATCCGTCAAGGGTTACATGATCGAGGACTACGACGCTTTGATCGTTCGCCGGATGCCCGGGGGCACCGCGGAGAAGGTGTTCTACCGGATGGACGCCCTCCACATGCTGGAGGAGTACGGCGTCTTCGTCGTCAACCCGGCCCTAAGCATAGAGAAGTCGGTGAACAAGTACTACACCTCCGCGCTGCTGGAGAAGGCGGGGTTAACATGCCCCCGCACGGTGGTCACGGAGAGCTTCACGGAGGCCATGAGGGCCTTCGAGGAGCTGGGCGGCGACATCGTGGTGAAGCCGCTCTTCGGCTCCCTCGGCGCGGGCATCACCCGCCTAACCGACAGAGACATCGCGTACAGGGTTTTCAGGGCGCTGGAGTCCACCCAATGCGTCTACTACCTTCAGGAATACATCCCCCACGGCAACGCGGACATCAGAGTCTTCGTGGTCGGCGGCGAGGTCGTCGCCTCCATGAGACGCGTCGCCACGGGCTGGAAGACCAACATTTCATCCGGCGCGACGCCACAGCCCTACGAGCCTACAAGCGAAGAGGTCGAGACCAGCCTCAAGGCTGCTGAGACCCTAGAGCTGGAGTACACGGGCGTCGATCTGATGCGCAGCGAAGACGACGGGACGCTGTACACCCTAGAGGTTAACAGCACCCCCGGCTGGGAGGGGCTCCAGAAGGTGACCGCCGTCGACGTAGCCAAGAGACTCGTCGAGCACATATTCGAACGACTCAGGTGAGGGGCCTTGAAGCCTAAGGACCGGGACATGGTCGAGACCCGCGACGGGTTGATGTTCGTTGTCGTAGGGTACCTGCACCCCCCCGGCAGGGTGACGGCTTACTTGAAGTACGTCCCCTCGGCTGAGGGGAAGTGGGGGAGGGGGGGCACACGGTACACCCGTGCCCTCCGGTACTACCACGTGACACAGGTCGAGAACACGTATGGATACCTGAGGGGGAGCCATCCCGACTACCTCTACGACTGCCCCGTCCGCAACATAACCGTGTCCTGCGTCCCCCTCAGCGAAGTCAAACACTACTACCACCCAGTCGAGAGGGTGGCCTCATTGATCAGGGATGGACCGTCAGACCCGCTGGAGGAGAAGCTGATGGGGCTCGTCGAGTACCTCGGGGAGCGTGCAGACGTCGAAGGCAAGATCGGCGTCACCGGCTCCATACTAACCCGCTCACACAACCCAAGCTTCTCGGACATGGACCTCACCGTCTACGGACGAGGCGAGTCGCTGCGCGTCAAGGAGGCGATCCTTGAGGCGAGGAGGAAAGGCGTCGTCCGCACCCACGACAGGGGAGAGATGGAAGAGTGGGTGAGGCAACGCTCCGAGAAGCTCCCACTCAGCGAAAAGGAGCTAAGACGTGTCGCGTCCACGAGGTGGAACTACGGGTTCTACCGGGGCACCTACTTCTCGATACACCCGACTCGGACCGACGACGAGATAATCGAGAGCTACGGCGACCAGGTCTACCACCAGCTGGGAGAGGCGAAGGGCACGGCCGAGGTGGAGGACGCCTCCGAGTCCATCTACCTGCCGGCAGTCTACAGGGTGACAGACCCCAAGCTAGTGAACCGAGATGAGGCGATATCCATGATAGTATCCTACGAGGGAGTCTACGGCGGCCTGTTCACGGAAGGCGAGAAAGTGGAGTTCAGGGGCATCCTTGAGAAGTATGAGGGAAAAGAAGAGGGGTACCGCGTGGTGCTGGGCGGAGCCGGCTCCGCCGGCGGCTACGTGAAGTGGGCCTAGTCCTCGATGAGGTGCTCTCAACCTAATCCGATTTCCGTGAGTCGTTATAGATTCGTTCATGAGGATCATCTTCGGAGCAGCGCCGAGCCGAGAAAAACATGGAAATCCGATCCTTCAATGAATGATAAAACCTATATCCGCAGAAGAGGTATAATTTATTTTATTGATTATATTCTGCATGTTAACTTCTTTTAATGTTCTTTTTATCATACACCTCTGTTTGTTTAAACTATATTTAAATGACTTTTAAGCAGATATCTATCGAACTATGGTTAGAACAGGTTAATTTCTTAGCAACTTACGATTGCTACTATATGTGGCGTCTTTTATTCTTAGACTAAAAGTTATATGTTGATACAATAAATATTGTAAAAGTGATATTTATGACCGTGAAGAACGTCAAGCTACAAGTCGACGAGTTGGAAACGGGACTAGGTAAATTTAAGGGCTTAAACGTCACCATAGGGCGGGTCACAGAAGAGGATCTAGACCAGCCGATGGGCCCCACACCCTTCCCATCCATCGCTGATCTGAGAAACTGGGACCGAAAACTCCTATCTAGGTATCCACCCTACTATCTTCCTTTCTGTGATGTTTGTTGCCTTTGCACCTTTGGAAAATGTGATCTAAGCCAAGGCAAGAGGGGTGCATGTGGCTTAGACATGTCTGCTCAGCAGAGCCGCATAGTCCTCCTTGCAGCCTGTATAGGAGCAGCAACCCATAATGGACATGCACGGCATCTCGTTCATCACCTCATAGAGGAGAACGGAAGTAACTATCCTCTGAATGTTGGTGGGGACGAGGTTGATATAGATGCCCCGGTAACAACTCTTGTAACAGGGCAAAACCCGAAGACACTCGGAGATCTTGATATAATATTAGATTACACTGAGCAAGAGGTCACCCATCTTCTGTCTTGTTGCCATACAGGGATGGAAGGGGACAACATAGATTTCGAGTCTAAGGTTCTGCACGCTGGAATGATAGACCAAGTGGGTATGGAGATAGCCGACCTGGCTCAGATATCCGCGTACAACTTCCCCAGAGGAGACCCAGACGCGCCGTTAACCGATATAGGCTGGGGAGTATGTGACATCTCAAAACCCGTTATTCTGGTGATCGGCCACAACGTCCCTCCAGCCACAGAGATTAACGATTATCTTCTCGACAACCAGCTTTACGGTAAGGTAGAGGTTGCAGGGATCTGTTGTACCGCGATAGACATGACCAGGTACAACGCTGGGGCAAAGATCATCGGGCCGATATCCTGGCAGCTTAGGTTCATCAGAAGCGGGATACCCGACGTCATCGTAGTTGACGAGCAATGCATACGAACCAACCTCGTAGAAGACGCACAGAAAATTGGAGCACCCTTCATAGCGGCCTCAGAGAAGAATTGTCAGGGATTAGAGGATAGGTCAAACGACCCCGCCGATGAAATAGTCGAGGATCTAGTAACAAGAAAAGTTCCAGGAGTATTACTACTGGACCCAGAGAAAGTTGGCGAGGTCGCCTCTAGGGTAGCGATAGAGATAGCCCCGATAAGAAAGAAGAAGGGAATATTCCCGAGCAGTGAGGAGATCGTCGAATCATCGAAGAGATGTCGGAGCTGTTTAGAGTGTCAGAGGGCGTGTCCAAACAACCTCCCGATCCCTGAAGCCGTGAAAATGGCGGCAGAAGGAGACCTCAGCAAGTTTTCGAGTTTATACGAGGATTGTGTAGGTTGTGCGCGTTGTGAAAGCGCCTGCCCCATAGACCTTCCCCTTCATAGCTTCATCATGAAATCCTCCGAGGATAGAATAGGGAAAGAAAAATTCAAGATACGGACTGGAAGAGGAGCAGTACAAGATATAGAGATAAGACGCGTCGGCGGACCCATAGTGCTGGGCGAGATACCCGGAGTAGTCGCACTTGTTGGCTGCGCAAACTATCCGCATGGAGGAGAAGAAGTCGCTGAAATAGCCGAGGAATTCGCCAAGAGAAACTTCATTGTGACGGCCACAGGATGTGCAGCCATGTCGATGGCTATGACGAAGGACGAGGAAGGACTGAGCCTATACGAGAAGTATCCCGGGAACTTCGATGCTGGCGGGGTATTAAACATAGGTTCCTGCGTCTCCAACCCGCACATCGCGGGAGCCGCGATCAAGATAGCCAGGATATTCGCTAAGAGAAACCTAAACGCGAACTACGAGGAAATAGCGGATTACATTCATAACAGGGTAGGGGCAGTCGGCATAGCATGGGGTGCTATGTCACAGAAAGCAGCCTCTATTGCCAGCGGATTCTGGCGCCTAGGAATCCCCGTCATCGTTGGGCCGCATGGCATCAAGTATCGTCGCATGCTAATGGGACGAAGGGAAAATGAAGAAGACTGGTATGTCTATGATGCCCGCACCGGTGAAAAAGTCTATGTAGGCCCCGTGCCGGAGCATCTTTTCTACGCAGCCGAGACAAAGGAGGAGGCGATGGTGCTTACCGCAAAGCTCACTATGAGGGCGAACGACACATCCAAGGGACGGGCGATAAAGCTGACACACTGGATAGATCTGCATCGACGGCTTTACGGCACCTTGCCTGACGACCTTCACCTCTACGTGAGGAAAAAGTCTGATATCCCCCTGACCATGAGGCAAGAGTTGCTAGAAAGGTTAGAGGAAAAAGGTTGGAAGGAACAGGAAATACCGGATCCAACCTTACTTAAAAGGATGATAAGAAGCGAGGGTGGTTAAGCATGTCAAAAACAGAGCCATGGCAAACAGCCG
>Ga0315532_1000738_pt1 | contig 25915 bp, 29 predicted proteins | sample SalMarWE160370MG_FD_203082 | JGI IMG/M metagenome (GOLD analysis project Ga0315532, IMG submission 203082) | Salt marsh sediment microbial communities from the Plum Island Ecosystem LTER, Massachusetts, United States - Salt Marsh Sediment WE1603-70 ...
CAGCCCGCTCGGGATTAAGAGACCCAGTATTTTTAGGATTTTTAACGGGGTCGGCTAAGCACCCGCCGCAGACGGAGGCGGCAATAAGAAAGAACAAAATACTAATAATGCGAAAATTCATAAGTTTCCTCGATATCAGGTTGTCAGAGGTCAGAAATCAGAAAATCTGTATTCTGTCCTCTGTCTTCTGGACAACGTTCATTGTAAGCCCTGCCGGTTTTTAACGCAAATGGAAAATAGTTTAGCCATCGCCGGTACGGCGACGGTTAGCACCCCCTACAATCGCAAATTCCAAATTGCTACCTTTAGGCTGTCGACCAATAAACATCACGTCTTACAATTCAGATCAGATTTATACTTGATCGTTGAGGTCACTGTAGGTACACTTATACGTCAAAAGGAATGCGTTCAACGGCAAAATATATGAATTGGTCAATGCTACAAACTTGGTGTCAAGTTTCTCTTGTCGTCTTTGCAGTTCTAGCCGCACTTGCTGGGTTTCTATCTAATCATTTTGGAAAAAAGGCCGCCACTAATAACGAGAAAAAGCTTCATTCCAAAATCGATGATCTTTTGGAAGGAAACAAGAATCTACAACAACAGCTTGAACCTTTCATACAGTCTGCCAGCCAAAAATATCCAGGGATTGCACTGGATGAAGCACTTGAAAAACTGAAAGAAGATCTTGAGAAGATAAAAGCTAAGGTGTCTCCTCGAACGCTCAATCAAGAACAGAGGGAAACACTTATCGAAGCGCTGCGCTTGCAGGAAAGGAAAAAATTTAGCGTAATAGCTGTACAGGGTGATCAAGAAGCTTTTGACTTAGCACAAAGCTTAAAAATGACAATTCAAGAGGCTGGTTACAATGTTGATGACATCGCCCTTGTTGCTAATATTCCTTTTCGTGGGTTGCATATCTCGGTAGGAACCGAACCGGCGCCAGAGTGCGCCAATCTAATTTATGAAGTCTTAACAGATGCTGGTTTCATGGTAAAATGTAGCTATGAATCTCAACAAGACCCTAATATAGTTAGCCTTTTCATCGGGTCAAAATCTCAATGAAACAATGGGACAATCCAATGGAGGGCAAATTAGAAGAATACACAGGGGAGCCCGATTTTCAGGAGTTTCTCAACAGAGAATTTGATAAGGCCGCCGTTCACTCCACAATCGAAGAACTCGCAGAATTTGCCTTTGGTAATATTGATGCAGCGATAGAAGCCTTTGAGGAATATAAGAAAAATAGGATGACATGATTTTAAACTTGTCTACCAAAGCCGCTCAGGGATATAAAAGTGCCTCACAAAAAGCGCGTGTAATAACCGAAGCCTGGACATTGGCGAACATATACTGTCCTGCCTGCGCATCAAATAGCTTAGACAAAACGAAACCCGGGACCGAGGCAGTTGATTTTTTCTGCTCCAGATGTGATTCCCAGTTCCAGCTAAAAGCAATGTCTAAACCAATAGGAAGGAAAATAGTGGACGCTGCTTACGATTCGATGATCCGTGCTATCTTACAAGATAGACTGCCTCATTTTTTCTTCCTCAGTTATGACAACATCCGTCTAATAGTCACCGACCTCTTGCTTATACCAAACTTTTGCCTTTCTAAGTCAGCAATTGAACGAAGGAAGCCTCTTAAAACCACTGCACGCCGAGCTGGTTGGGTAGGTTGTAATATCCTCCTCGACTCAGTTCCGCCCGAAGGCAGAATTCAAGTTATTGATTCCGGAAACATTATTTCAAGATCATCTGTACGCGAGAGTTTTCACAATGTACAGCCTCTCAAGGATATATCCGCCAGAACACGAGGTTGGACGCTTGATATGCTCACAGTCCTACGGTCACTTGCAAAACCTGAATTCACAATTGATGAGGCGTATGCTTTTGAAAAAGTCTTGTCACAGAAACACCCAGAAAATCGTCACGTCAGAGCCAAAATAAGACAACAACTCCAAATCTTGCGGGACTTAGGATATCTGAAGTTTTTGAAAAGAGGGTATTATTGTTGGATTAGGGAGTAACAATGCATTCTTATATTTTCATAACAGTCGAAGGATACACTTTTCAACCTGGAAGTGAAACGATAGAACCAGACATTGAAAACTGCCAGGTAGTTGGTTTTGCTAAGGGAGACAATCCACAACAAGCTTTCCAAAGCTTGGTCAAAGAAAATTCGTTTCTGTTGGGAACAACATTTGATGAAACGATTTGTCTTGAATTGAAGCACCCTGATTTTTTCAAACGTAAAACTTATTTCCACTTTAGTGATTACAAAGCCAGCATGTGCTGATAATGCACGAGCACTTATTCGTCTTTCGCAAGCCGAGGCAGAGCGAAGACCTTTCACGCATCAAATACAGCAAATTCCTTTGACGACATACGCGATACACCCTTTTTGTCTCTCAGCTTTGTCATAAATTTATATCCTTCTGTAATAAAAGCCTCTATGTTTCGACTTTCATATTGAATAGGCCGGCTTAAACAAAAATTGGCAGTTCGGAACTCACGGTCTATGCTCTGGAATAAGTATAAAGAATTTTAGAAAAAAAATAAAGATGTAACATGATGGTAACAAAACCGTAACCTTTAATTGCTATACAAATACTTGGCAATGGTGAAATGGGCTTGGCCATCCTCCCGAAAGGGACACCTAACGGTGCTGACCGGAACCATGCTGTGCATGAAATGTCTTTGAGAATAAATAGGAAAGTACAGTTTATATTTACGTAACTCTAATAATTAGGAGATTAAAAGATGAAATTGATAAGCAATAAACTCAGGCTTTGCATATTATTTTGCTTAGTATGTTTCGCTGGATTCTTCGCCGGCCTAAAAACCACCTCATATTTTTATCGCAAGTATTGTTTCTCCCAGATATTAGACGATAATGCCCTTATGCTTGCATGGCAGATAAACACAGTATGCCAGCTACGTCTTGGACAAATCGAAGAAACAGTTGATTATTTGGAAAAAGCAATTGATTGGAACATAGTTTCACTGGCTCGATCAGCCGATATGAAAGAAGATGATTATAGGTATGGAATATTAAGCGTAGCTAAAACCTACCGGCAGATATATCGTTCCCATTCACTGATTACCGATTCGGTAGAAGACGTTCTAAATGATATAAATGAGGTCTATTTGGTCGAAAGCGATAGCCCACTCGGTCGTGTAGTTGAATACGCGAAGTTCCAAAAGAAACTATAACCAGATAAGCTCTCCAAAGAGAGTCAGGGGACTGGTTTGTGTGATTTTAGCGTTGACGAACTCGCCCGCCAGTGACGCCGGACCATTAAATACAACTATATAATCCGTTGCAGTTCGGCCAACCAACTGTGGATTATCTCTGCTTTCAGCGGAATTTAAGTGCGGCTTTTTGCTTAAACCTTCAACAAGAACCTTTACTTTTCTGCCAAGGAAATCGCGGCTTAGCTCATCACTGATTTGCTCCTGCACGGTGAGTAGTTCTATATTTCGCCTTTTCTTCACTTCAACAGGAACATCATCTTTTAATCTCTTGTCTGCGGTTGTGTCTGGCCGAGGTGAATATTTGAATATGAAGCAATTTTTATAACTCGCTTTTTTTACCAGATTGACTGTTGCCTGAAAGTCATCTTCGGTTTCACCGGGAAAACCCACGATAAAATCGCCGGCAATTACAATTCCCGGCACAGTAGCTTTAGCTTTATCTAAAAGCTCCAGATACTGTTCGGCTGTATAGCGGCGATTCATCGCTTGCAGGATTTCATCTGAGCCGCTCTGCGCTGGTATATGCAGATAATTGCAAACCTTAGATGAATCAGCCATGGCTTGCAGAATCTGGTCAAAGAATTCTTCCGATGGATAATTAGTGACAAACTTGAGCCATTCGATTCCATCGATGTCACTTGCCATCTGGAGCAAATCAGCTAAGCAATAGGTTTTCTCGCCTGCTTGATACTTATACGCATTTACTCGCTGGCCCAGCAGTGTAGCTTGTTTTACACCGGCATCAGCTAACTTTTTTATCTGCTCGATAATTTTCGCCGGTGGCCTGGAGACCTCCGGGCCACGTACGTATGGGACTACACAGTACGAACAGAAATTATTACAGCCTCGCATTACTCGAACGAAGGCCTGACCGGGTATTTGTTTGTCTTCGATTCCATAGACTGATTCAAATTTTTCAAGCGCCAGGCTTTGCTCTTCTGATGTCTGCCGAATTTTTTCCGTTACCATTAAGGTTTTTTGTTTTTCTTCCAGGGCTTTTGTTACAAGCTCGGTTATTTGAGGAATTTGAGCCGGCCCACAAACAATATCGACGGCTTCGTGACCGAGCAGGTCCGCACCGAGTCTCTGCGCCATACAGCCGATTACGGCTACAACTAAATCAGGCCGATTTTTTTTGATATGTTTTATATGGCCAAGATGTGAAAAAACCCGCTGCTCAGCGTGCTGGCGAACCGAGCAAGTGTTTAATAAAACTACATCAGCTTCTTTTACATTATCGACGAGTAGAAAGCCGACATCCTGCAACGCTGCTTCAATGATCGCGCTGTCCAGCCTATTCATCTGGCATCCGAAAGTACGAAGTACAACTCTATATTTTTGTAACGTCTGTCGATTCATCCTGTTTTTTCTTACACCATTTTGGGAATATAAATGGCGTCTCTTTCTTATATTCACGGTAGGCATCGCCGAAACGTTTTTCGAGTTCTGGTTCTTCAATAATCTTAACTTCTATCAGCAATAATACGATTAAAACCGCCGCTGCCAAAAAAGCCCCGCCTTTGTTAAAAAGGAAAGCCCAGCCGAGAAGATAAAGAAAAAAGCCGAGCATCATTGGATTGCGGACATAGCGATAAGGTCCTTTTTGCAGAAAATGTTTGGTCGGAACAATCGGCACGGGCGTTCCTTTCCCGCGGACAAGCTGCCAAAACACGGCAGACAGCACCCAGGCAAGTCCAAAAATAAAACAAACTATCGACACCGCATAAGATACCTGGTGATTCAGTACCGACGTTTTATATAAGAATTTACCGCTCCAGAATACAAGTGCCGGTATTACTGCCACAAAAAGCGTCGCACCTACCAGCATTGCTATCGTTCGCACCGGGACACTATGCTCTTTGGCCGACCGTCTAACCAAAAATTCAATTAGATGATTTACAAGATTCACTGCCAGTCATCTTAAACATACTATTATTTTGCAATTTTGTTATACAACCATGCTACCACAACACCGCCGATTCCTGCATCTAAAAACCCCCAGATGCCGCCTATTATACTTCCCAAAACCGTTGGTTTGTAGCCGATATATAGTGTTGACATTACTTCTACGATGCCGCTGCCCCAATGGTCGCCCGTATTTATCAACCCTAAGGTAAACATAGCCAAACCCCAAATTATCCCAACTGAAAGTCCGAATGCTTTTACATCGAGCTTTACCATAATTCGCCTCCTTAAATTCAACAGTAACCACAATCGTATTCAATTTATTGATGCTGAGCGTACTTTACAATTATATCTACGACAAATTATTTACATTTGTGTATCGATAATTCTTATTGTGGATTAGCATAACAAACGTGCGGTCAGGTAAATAGCATTTTTGTATTCATAAATACTTTTCAGCCGACGGAACATGGTTTTAGATTTGACGAGGGCGTGAATTTTAGATTACACTTCGCAATAGTACCAAAAATTGCTGAATAATTAGGGGAAAAATCAGATGGCAAGAAAATTGATTTTAATGCTGGTCTGTGTACTCGTCTTCTTAGCCGGCTGTCAACCGACGGAGAAAATGTCTGGTAAAACGGCAGGATGGGAAAGCTTGTTTGACGGCAAAACATTGAATGGCTGGAAGGCCAGTGAAAACAAAAATACCTTCAGCGTGCGTGACGGAATGATTGTGGCTTCTGGCCCGCGCAGCCATCTTTTCTACGTTGGGCCGATTCAAAATGCTAACTTCAAAAATTTCGAATTAAAAGCTGATATAATGACCAAGCCCGGCTCTAACTCAGGTATATACTTTCACACAGATTACCAGGAAACCGGCTGGCCGAATAAGGGTTACGAGGTGCAGGTTAATAATACCCATACTGACTGGCGTAAAACCGGCGGTCTCTATGCCGTGAAGGATGTAGATGAATCACCGGCCAAAGACAACGAGTGGTTTACGGAACATATTATCGTCCGGGATAAGCGGATAATCATTAAGGTCAACGGTAAAACGACGGTTGATTGGACCGAACCAGAAGGATTCAAGCTGGAAAATCAACCTGGCAGGAAACTATCCAGCGGGACCTTTGCCCTGCAGGGCCATGACCCTAAAAGCGTTGTTTACTTTAAAAACATAATGGTTAAACCCGTGAGATAAATTACTCAGGAATGAAAAAGGCATAAAGAACTTATTTCACGGGTTAAACCGCTGCCTTGAGCGAATAACCTGAAATTTTTTAGCCGAAGTTGTAGTATTTTGTCACGGCCTCCTGAACTTTCCAGGTGCACTCCAGGTCTTCCGGAAAAACCACAAGGTCGCCTGGGCCGAAACTTACTGAATTTTCGCCGTCTGATACCGTTACTTTGCCCTCGATTAAGAGGCAGGTTTCTTTTTCTGTATATGCCCAGTCAAAAGTGCTGGGCTCACATTTCCAAATCGGCCAGTTCTGGCAGGTTTTGGCTTCCTCGTCGGTCGGCTTTCGGACAATTACATCTTTAACTGTCGGCATATCGTTTATCCTTTCTTTTCTATCTTTAACGCAAAGATAATTGATGGCTAAGCCATTAATACGAGTAAACACTGAATTATACACAAAATACGCTATTTTTGAAGACGCCAGATGAATTTTTCTTAAAAGTTGGTAGTATAAGCAGGTGGTTTTTTGTAAATTAGGAGCAAATTGTTCAGTTTGAAAGAATTGCAGTCGTGGAACAAAAACAGTTAGAGAAATTCAGGAACTGGTTTGATAATTACGTAGGTGGTTTCTACAACAATGACGATTTTGTCAACGCTCATCTGAAATTGAAGCAAGAGCACACCCTGCGGGTCTGCCGAGAGATGCAATTTCTGACAAACGAGCTTGGATTAGCTGAAAACCAGAAGCTGATTGCCGAGGTAATAGCACTTTTTCATGATATAGGGCGATTCAAACAGTTTATCAAATACAGAATGTACAATGATGTGAAAACCGTAAGCCACTCTTTACTGGGTTTGGAAGTTCTTAAAGAAGAAAAGGTGTTGCAGGCCGTGGACAAGGAAGAAAGAGAATTAATAGAAAAAGCCATCGAATACCACGGACTGAAAAAGCTGCCGAGCGATTTGAACGGCCAGTGTCTGCTGCTTTCAAAACTGATACGCGATGCCGACAAGCTGGACGTATTTTATGTGGCCACGGAATATTTTAAGCACTATAAGAACAAGGAAAACAAGATTTTCCTGGAGCTTGGAGTTCCGGATGAGCCGGGCTACTCACACAACATAGTGGAGGCAATCCTGCACGGCAGACAGGTAGATTACAATCATGTGCGGATGTTGAATGATATGAAACTTTTACAGCTCGGCTGGATCTATGATGTGAATTTCCAGCCGACCCTGAAAAGGATCAAACAGCGAAAGTTTCTCGAGATGCTTCTTAGCTTCCTGCCGCAAACAGAAGATATACAGAAGGTCAAAGAAAAGATATTAGGATATGTCGATTCCAGATGCGCGGAAACAAAAAAAGAAAGGGATTATCATGGAGACAGTTTTACAGACTAACATAACAGAGGCCAAGCCTGGTCAGGGTAAGGTTCGTGACATATATGATCTGGGCGATAAGCTGCTCATAGTTGCAACCGATAGAATAAGCGCGTTCGATGTGGTTATGGCTAACGGCATCCCCTATAAGGGAATTATTCTGACACAGATTTCTCTGTTCTGGTTCGATTTTTTTAGCGGGCAGGTTGAGCATCATTTAATAAGCGATGATGTAAAAAGCTTTCCGCGGCCTTACTGCGACTACGGCGAGCAGTTGGCCGGGCGGAGCATGTTAGTTAAAAAGGTTGACGTCCTGCCGATAGAATGTGTCGTGCGAGGATATTTGGCAGGCTCCGGCTGGAAGGAATACAAGGTGAGCCAAAGTGTCTGTGGCGTGAAATTGCCAGCCGGCCTAAAGCAATGCGAGAAGCTGCCCGAACCAATCTTTACGCCGGCAACAAAGGCTGAAAGAGGAACGCATGATGAAAATATCAGCTTCGAGCAGAGTGTGGATATGGTCGGCCGAGAACATGCCCAGTATGTACGTGACAAAAGTATAGAGATTTTCAAAAAGGCGGGCGATTATGCCGAGAGCAAAGGCTTAATCCTGGCTGATACAAAGTTTGAGTGGGGTGTTACCCCCGCTTCTGCTTTCGCAGAAAGCTGCGGGGGCAAAATTATCCTGATTGACGAAGTTTTAACGCCGGACTCTTCACGCTTCTGGCCCGCAGATAAATACAAGCCGGGCAGAGACCAGGAGAGCTTCGATAAGCAGTTTGTACGCAATTATCTCGAGAGCATAGATTTCGACAAATCTGGCCCAGGTGTCGAGCTGCCCGAAGATATTGTGGCAAAAACCAGTCAGAAATACATCGAGGCCTACGAGCGCCTGACCGGCAAAAAGTTCCAGTTCGGCAATTAACCCACACCTTGGGATGCACTGCATAGTGATTTGTCAATATTTAGCCCCTCAATTCATTGAGGGGGTTTTTTATTGAAAATTTTTACACAAAATCAACTTTCACTGGTTAATATTATATGAAAGCTAAACATGTTTTACGCTTATAAGCAGATTCAAGAATAGGAAAGGGAGCTTTAGGACGTAGAAAATGAATTTATCTCAGCAGGCTGAAATTTTTGAGCGGGCCAGAACCAAATATACCAAGTTTTTGGTATCAGTTCTATGGAAGCTGACAGGTGACCGAGAACTCTTCACCGAAGCGATGCAATACGCTCTGTTGGGAATGTGGCAGCACGTCGGCAAACTAAACGGTAAAAAGGCTCACGCTTATATCTATCGAATTGCCCTGTCGGCTAATTCCAAGGCCTGGCGAAACAGGATCGGCAGAAACGGAGAATTAAACCCAAACCACATCGACTGTCAGGAAAACCCTGACGAGAAGCCCGACAGAGATGAGTTGGCTACGTTAGTCAGACGCGAAATCTGCCAGCTCCCAACCAAACAAGCTAAAGCCATCGTCATGCGGTACCTCGAACAGCAGGATTACCAAACTATCGCAGGGAAATTATCCTGTACTGAAGCTTCGGTTAGGTCGCACGTATCCAAGGCTATGGCAACACTGAAAAACAAATTAGCAGCTCTGGCGTTACAGGAGCTATAAAATGAATAGTGAAAGAATCGAAGAAATCCTGAAAAATATCGGCAATAACGATGTGCCAGCTGATGTGCATAAGATTGCAGAAGATGTCTCGAACGACTTTAGCAGGAATTTAACACAATCGAGACAGCCCAGGTACATCGTTTTAGGAGATTATATTATGAAAAGCAGATTTACAAAATTAGCCGCAGCGGCGGCAGTGATAATTCTTGTAGTGCTTGTCGGTTTACCTTTCGTAGGCAACAAAGGCCCAGGAGTTGTTCTGGCTGATGTCCTGGCCAAAGTTGAGCAGGCCCAGGCGTTTATGTACAAAATGAAAATGAACATGACCGGCAACATGCAGCCGGGTGCGCCATCAGGTGCAACTGATATGGCAGGAACAATTTTGATATCAAATGAATATGGTATGAAAATGGATATGGATATGAATACGGTTGTCAACGATGCCAGCCAGACAATGAGGCAACTTATGTATATTCTTCCCGAGGAAAAGAAGATTTATATGATTATGCCTGAACAAAAACAATATATACAGATGGAATTTGATGAGTCCCTGCTTGAAAGGATAAAAAAACAGAGCAACGACCCAAGGGATATGCTAAAGCAGATTCTAAATTCCAAATATACGAATATAGGCAAATCGGAAATTGACGGTGTTGAAGTCGAAGGTTTCGAGACGACAGACCCGGCACTTGCCAGCGGTATGATGGAGGATGTAAAAGTAATTTTGTGGGTGGACAGAAAGACCGAATTACCGGTGCGGGAGGAAATGCATTACAAAATGAATGAGCAGATGCAGATAGAAGGAGAGCTCTATGATTTTCAGTGGTATGTTCAGGTAAATGCCGATGAATTTAAGCCTGTGATACCGCAAGATTATACGACCATCCTGCCCGGCGGTTATAAGCTGCCGAGTGCGAACGAAGAGGGAGCAATCGAGGGATTGAGATTCTGCGAACAACTACTGGGCAGGTATCCCAAAAAGATAGATATGATGAATCTTATGAATGAAATTGTGGCAATTAAGGACGTCAATAACCCTACGGAAGCGGCATTGAAACTTAAGGAAGTGATAAGGGATGATATGAATAATTTGCCAGAAGAAGAACAGGCCAAAAAGATAATGGATGTTATGAGGCCGGTACAGTCTCTTGGTATGTTCTACATGGCGCTGGTTCAGGACAAAAAAGAGCCTGTTTATTACGGCGAGTCGGTTGAGCCGGAAGATGCCGGTGCAATCCTGCTGCGATGGAAAATTTCTGACGACAGGTATAGGATAATTTTCGGAGATTTAAAGACCATGGATGTTTCCGCTGAAGAGTTAGCTGAGCTTGAAACGCTCCAACCGAAATAATCGTTGTAAAAGCATAAACACAAAAGCCGAGCTTTTTAGCTCGGCTTTTTTTATGCGCTGTTTTTAGGATGCTGTAAATGGTAAAAAAATAATTTTTCTCGACACATTTTTCAATCAATGCGCAAACTATAAAGTGGAAGCTAAACCATCGATATATTTGAGGTGTTCTTTAACACGGCCAATATGGACCAATTTATACATGCAGAAATAGCTCAAGGACTGAAACAAGGCAGTTGCAGTGCATGGTTTAAGCTGTACGAGTTGTACGCTGAGCAGCTCTGGCGGAATGTTGCACGGCTGATGTATTGTGACCCGGTCTCTGTAGCTGATGTTGTTCAGGAAACATTTTTGGTCGCGGCACGCTCAGCGAGGAATTTTGATCATCGGCGAGGCTCACTATGGGTATGGCTCTGGACCATCGCACAACGCCAGATTGCCCTGCATTATCGAAGGGAAAAAGCAAAAGCAGCACGTGTAAAGGCTCAGCAATGGTGGTGCTCGTTAGATGGACAAAAAGCTGATTGGATTGATGGCAGAGAAAAACCGCCAGCTGAGGTCCTTGAAACCGACGAAATGGCAACTTTAGTACGGCATACTCTTGCAGAATTGCCGGCTGAATATCAAATGTTATTGACGTCAAAGTATATCGATGGTGTGGCGGTCGAACAGATTGCAGAACAAATCAGCAGCTCCTCTGAAGCTGTCCGATCCAAGTTAGCCCGAGCAAGAAAGGCCTTTCGACGGGTTTTTAGAAAGTTGACCCAGTTAACACCCGGTGCATAGGAGGTAATATTATGAGCTTAAAGAAAGAGAAAAACTCCGATGAGCAGTTCTATTCGCTGCTGTCTTCCTTGAAGCGGGAAACAATTGCACCTGATAGCAAGTTTCTAAACGAGCTGAGAGAGCGGTCGGCGAAGGAATTCCAGGCCGGTGCATCACGTGGGTCAGCGAGTTCACAGGAATCCGCTAACATTATATTCAGGAAAATAATCATGAAAAGCAGATTCACAAAACTCGCCATCGCAGCAGCTATTCTCATCGCTTTCGGTGTTGGTTTCTCCGTTGGCCGATGGACACAACCACCTCAGTCAGAACCGCCGTCATTCGATGTCACCGCCTACACCTCAGTAATTCAGTTATATCCAACCACCCCAAAAACCGAGGACAGTTTTTGGAGACAGAAAGCTCTTGCTGCGATGCAGCCTAAACTTTATGTACAAAACCAAATCACCAAAACTAATTTGATCGACGCCTATAAAAAATACCTTAAGGAGAAACACTATGACTAAGAGAAAACTTATCAACTTCTTACTTATCACATCATATATCGCCGTTACTTTTTTCATAGGCTGCATACCAGAAGACTCACTGCAATGGTCTGCAGACGGCTCCACCGGTATCTATAGCAAAGATGGCGCGCTCTTTCTCGTCGACGGCAAAACCGGCTCTCTAAGCCAAATTGCCCCCAAAGAAACCACTACTAACTGGCCTGCCATTTCGTTCGATGGTTCATTATTCGCATACGGCCAGATTATCAAAGTGGACGACTTTAACAATGTCCTAAAGCTCCTGCCACCGTACCATGTCAAAGTAATCAAAGCTAACGCCGAAATTCTTAAACAAAAAATCCTTGTTGAAGGAATCAAAGATGGTAAATTCCCCTTCATCGAAAAACCCATTCCCATAGAAGGCGGCCAGAAAGATTACTTCAATGACCAGCACATTGCCTGGGTCCAGAGATACCTCGTCGAAAATGCAGACACTCAACTCGCCCATAAAATCGGCACCGAACTCATCAATAAAATCAAATCTAGAGGTCTGACTTACTGCCAGCTCGTTGTTGCCCCAACCACCAACCCCAATGACCGGAAAACTCTCGTAACAAGCTCGCAAATGCTCTGGCGCATCCGTTTCTCACCGGACTCCCGGCTTATCGCCTATGGTGTCGAACGTATCAATGGCAACACGTGGGATGTCGGATACGACCTGTACATTGTTTCACTAGCCGAAAACATACCCGCAGTGTTCATTGCACCAGCCGCAGCCATCGGTTATGACTTCAAACCTGATTCCCGTGCAATAGCGTATATCAAGCCAGAGGACGAATTCTTTGACACAGAAAAACCTACTCTCGGCTCACTTGTCGAGCGGACCATCATCGACCCCAATGGCCGAGTCCTTGCCTCGCCTGCCAAACTCGACAGCAACGACTCTACCGCAATACACGTCTGCACAGGTGCCGCGACAGAACTCGCCGGCGTCTTATATCACCCCTGGATGCACGTATCTTATGCCCGTGACAACCGTATTTTCTTCGCCTCCGCAAGAATGTCCCTGCCCTCCAGTAAGCTCGATGCAGAAAAGCAGACCATCTTTTGCTGCGACACCTTTACCGGCTCACTTAGCGAAGTCGTGCATCAAATCGTACTCGACGCCGCGGAGCGAAATTTGTATCTCTTCGCACTTTCCCACGACTATCGGAAAATCCTCCTGCATGGAAATAAAAACACACTCGGCATCTATGCCCTCGGCGGTGACCTCAATCTTTCAAAAGTCCTCATCGACGATAACGAAGGGTTTGGAGAAGGAGAGAACCCACCCCTCAGCCTTGTTGCCCAGTGGAAAGGCCCCGACCAGGTCTCCTGCCTCGTCTCGGAAAAATCTCATTACCTAACCGATGATCCGAATAACCCTGCCCGTCGAAAAGAAATTGTCATCCTCGATGCCGAAGGTAAACTCCAGAAAGTTCTAAGCAAAGACTGGCCGGATGAACTGCTCGATTACTGATTGCCAATCCCCCTTTTGCAGGTATACACAGAGGCCGAGCGCATTCGGCGCTCGGCCTTTTTTTGTTTACAATCCCCAGGCTTTTGCGAAGGCCTTGAAACTGCGGTCGTAAGTTCTCTCTACGTCATCGGGGAAACAACAGCCGGGCAGTTGCTTGCTCGATAAATGATAACTCAAACACTCACAACACATACCCTTTTTATCACAGCCCGGATATGTACAATTGCAGTCTTTTAGATTCTGCTCTTTATTGCATTCCATAGTTCGCATTATCCTTATTATAAAAACCCCGCAGTAAACTTAGAGTGACTAAAGTTATAAATTCTAACTTTAGTTCATTTTAGACACTTTAGTTCACTTTAGTCACTTTTTACGTCGGCGGTTACTTTTTTCACTGCACAGCCAATTTATAAAGGCTGATACTCAATGGCGGAATATTTAATACATTCGAGACACCGCTAACCGGCTTTTCTATAATCAATACGTTAGGCTCCTCGCCTGGCTCGTTGTAAGCCATAGGGTCGGAGTGTGCGATCAAGCCAAGCGCTCCGGTGCCGGTTAATTGCGCGCCCTTTAGGTCTATTGCAAGCTCGCGCTCTTGCTCGGTAGGATTAACTATACCGATTGTTAAAACTTTATGGTCTTCGGTCAATGCGGCTGATACGTCGATCGGAGCGGTGTCACCAGTGACAGCGACCGGCAGAATCCCAAAATTGTTTCGGTAGAGTTTCAAGACCAGTCCCGTCGTCTCGAAAGCGGCGTCGGTTTTACTGGCTTTAATGCAGCCTATGACGTTGACTGTCTGGGCATAATTAGCCAGGAAAATTATATCCGAATGTCGAAAGTATTCATGCAGGCCTTTGGCGATTCCCAGACCATCTTTGTGAAAATACCGGGTTCCCAATTCGCCGAACACATGTGGACCGTACCAGTAGTTCCATTCGGTCATGGCGATTTGAATATCCTTTCCCTTCAGGGAATCCAATTTCTCACGTAGCTTTTGATGGAACTCAACCTTTCGTTTGATATTTTCGGCGATTTGGGCGATATGTTCGATCAGGTTGGGTTTTTCCTGACAATAAAAATGCTCAGCGATCAGGTCAATATGATCCGAGCAACTCTGCAATAATCCTTCGCTCCACCTGCCAGCGTTTCCGGAAGCAATCGGGATGATATCCGGGTCCACTTCGCGCATTTTGTCCACGACCCAGTTATGTTTGAGGACATAATGCCTCAGGCTCATATAACCAAGTTGCCACCTGCCCCACATTTCATTGCCGATAGCCCAGTAGCGAACATTGAAGGGTTCCCTGTCGCCATTCTTGGCCCGTAAAGCTCCCATTAGTGTATCGGTCGAGCCATTGGAATATTCCAGCTGGGCGGCGGCGGAGTAAGCATCACCGAAACCTGTATTGACAGTCACCAAAGGCTCTGTGTTGAGCAGACGACAAAAGTGAATAAATTCGTGGAAGCCGAAGTCGTTGTGCTCTACACCGGTCCAGGCGGGATTTGTGCGAGGTGGCCGCTTGTCCCGATCGCCGATGCCGTCACGCCAGTCGTAGCCGCTGACGAAATTCCCGCCAGGCCAGCGATACATCGGAGCGTTGAGCTCCTTCAGCACCGCCAGTGTATCGGCACGCATTCCCTCGATATTGTCCGCCGGCATCAGAGAGACTGTGCCCACAAAGCACGCTCTATCAGCTACTTTGATTTCCAGCTTGCCCCTTAGGGGCTTGCCTTTTATGGTGCCGGCACCTGCGGTAAACCGAAACGGATATTTGACATACTTGCTATCCGAGACTGTAAATTGAATTGAATCCTTATCGTTCGGATTGTCACTCCAGATAAGCGATACAGTCACATTTGCCCCCCTGCTTTCTTGCCCGCCGCCCCGACTTGCGTCGGGAGACGCAGGGGCAGGCGAAAGCAAGAAGGGGGGTTGGGCTTTGAGATAGATATAACCGACGTATTGCTTATTCTTAACTAATCCCAAGTCGAGTTGTTGTATGCCGCTGCCGGGCTGAATGAGCGGAGTATGCTCACCGACGAAGGAGTCCTCTTTGACCATCGTGACCGAATCAGCCTGACCGATTATCTGCCAGGGCGATGCCCCAACCACCTGGTAGGGACTATCCTTCGGGATAGCTCTCTTAGAATGATAGGGATTATAATCGGCTGTAATGGGATAATAGAATTTGCGGTCTTCGAGCATCTCGGCCCATATTCCGCCATAGATACATCGGCCGAGGTGCTCGATAAACTGGCCGTAGATGTATTTGGAGATCGGCTCGCCTGTTTTGCTTATATCAACCACGACATGCTTCTGATTAGCCGATATAGCCGGACGTAAAGGACCAACAAGCATCGCAGCTACCAAAATACCGACACAACAAACTCGAGTTCTGCTCATGTTACACCTCCTTTGATTTTGCAATATCTTTAATCGTATTAACAACGCTAAAAGCTAAAATTGTAAGGGAAAACAGTATAAAAGCAACTCAATAAACTTTTGACCGGCGTCTCAATAAAAAATGGTTTTTTCTATTCTGTGGCTCATAGGCATTGATAACACGCCCGGCAGGACTCGAACCTGCGACCTACGGATTAGAAATCCGTTGCTCTATCCTGCTGAGCTACGGGCGCTAAAATCTCCAGGTAACTAACCCTCAGCATTCTATCAAGAATAGGAAAAAAGCGCAAGTAATTTCTTTGGAAGTAAACCCCGTTAGAAGCCCTTCGTCCTTCTAACGTTACTTACACGGGGGGCATTCTAACGGGGTAAGCTCATTATAGATAAGTGTGTTCCGTCACGTATGCAAGTATAGCGAAAATTCATGGAAAAACCCACGTGAGCAGGTTTTCGACCTGCCGATTGTTCATAATTAATTAACCCGAGGCAGCAGTACTGAAAAGCTAACTTTAAGCGAAACAATAGGCTAAAATTTTGCTGTTAAATGAACCGTTATTTTATTGGCGAGCTACTATATATAGTATATTACCTAACTTGCTCAAATACGCTTTGTGGTTTACCCGCTACCGATTGCTAATATAGGACTATATAGCCAAAAAAGCAGATTTTTCAATATAAATCGGCAGTATTTTATCGCAAGTAACTGCAATTTAAACTGTTGTGAAAAGCCAGGTAAAAAGCTAAGTTTTCTAAAGTTTTACAAGCAATTCTGTCGATATCAATACTGCGAGTTTATTACGGGCCTCCAAATGGATTTGAGAGGCATACAATATATAGTGGTTACAAGGCCTCAGACGAAAGCATGGATTACTTCGTTTGTAGCTGGTTCCGTAAGGTAATTGAGATGCCGGATTATAGTGATAATGGCCGTTTTGAAGGCCAAAATCGGCACATAGATACTTTCAATGAAGGTATGGCTCCAGAAGAGGATTTAACAATGGAGCAGATCCTTGAAAATATCAATAATACGCCCCTTGGGCAGGTATTAAAAAGAATCGCTTCACTGCCAGAGATTCGCAGAAATAAGGTGCTTCACGTCCGCAGGCAGCTTACCGAAGGTAAATACGACCTTATCGCAAGATTAGATATTGCTCTTGATAAGGTTCTTGAAGACCTCACCGCTTGAGAGATTTCATCTCTAATTAGTGCTGAATCACCCCCCACCTCCAAATAGTCTTTATTATCCCTGCGACCCTATCGGACAGGACCACAGATAATCATGGTAATTATCAGACTACTTCCGGAACGTCATCATCCGGCTCATCCATCTCCACGGGCTTATAGCCCGGCTGTTTTGATTTTTCCACCTCTTCTTTGAAGGCGGCTATGACTTTTTCCTGAATTCTCTTGCGGCATTCCGCGTTAATCGGATGGGCGATGTCGGCGTGCAGCTTCATTCTGCCTTTGAAGTCCTTCCTTGCACGATTGTCCTGCAGGGGCTTGCCGCAATTATTGCAGTACTTGGCTCTTAGGTGATTTTTGCCTCCGCATTTTTCGCAATGGTCGCTCATTTTCCTTGAGGGCATAGCAACGAAAAGACCAGTTGCACCTTCAATAACTTTAATGTCGCGAACCACAAACTCATTATCCATCGTTACGGAGCAAAAAGCCTTTAACCTGTCGTCTTTGTTGCTTACTAATTTGACTCTGACCTCGCTGATTTCCATATTCTTCGCCTCACATAAAAGCCGGGCTTCCGTCTCTGCTAAAACAGGGGGCGGGAGCCCTTACCATCTATTGTTACGCACGATAATGCTTTTGCAGCCGGTTTTTTCCGCAAGTTGAGCACTGTATGACTCGGCCCTTTTAATGTCCCTATCTTCGATGATGCAAAACATAGCCGAACCACTACCGCTCAGACACACAGGTCCGATACCCAAAGATTCAATCTTTGCTTTTAGTTTGGCCAACTCTCTCACCAGGCCAAAGCAACTTATTTGTAGCATATTTGCGCACATTTTCACTACTAAATCAATCCTGTTTTTCGTGATATAGCTGTTTATCTGGGTGCGGAGCTTTTCATACAAGGCCTGATTATGTCTGTAATTATCGTAAACCTTTTTTGTAGAGACACTTACGTCTGGTAGTATTAAAAGAGCCAGAAAGTCAAATTTTTTGTTTATTTTTTTAATTTTTTCGCCTTTTCCGCAGCATAATGCCAGCGGCCCATCCAAAAAGAAAGCCACATCGCTGCCCAATTGCGCAGCCAGCCTTGCAAGCTGACGATTGGCAAGCTCCAAATCCAAGTATCTGTTCAATCCCATAAGTGTTGCTGCTGCATCGCTACTTGCGGAGCCAAGCCCCGACCCGGCGGGGATATTTTTGGTTAGGGTAAGCTTGATGTCAGCCTGCGTTTTGCAATTGTCAAGGAGCAGCTCAGCAGCCTGGTAGACAAGATTATCTTGCGCCGGAGGAGCCCAGTGCGACCCCTGGCAGATAAGCTCGATGCCGGCTTTTTGACTTGGCTCGATGAGAATCTCATCGTACCAATTGATTTTGGCCATTACGGTTTCTATTTCGTGAAAGCTGTCAGGCCGTTTGCCGGCTATAAGCAGAGACAGATTTATCTTGGCAGGTGCTCGTACTAATAAACCGTTTCCAATGTTTTCAAATTGTACATTGTTAACCATATTTTCATGACTCATCTCTCATGCCTCGTGATACTTTGTAGAAGAGACTAACTGTCATTTCGACCGAAGGCCCGTTGCTTTCTTGCGAAAGCAAGAAGCGGGCCGTAGTGGAGAAATCTGCCTAAAACCAGATTTCTCGACTCGCCTTTGGCTCGCTCGAAATGACATTCTGTATTCTTTTTCTACATAGCAATCTCGTGACTGGCATAAAGATAAAATTTGCTCGTTGACAGTATAACAGTGGATTCTTATCCTGAACACGAAAATTAACGACGAAGGAAACTCGTTTAGCCCCCCGATTAATTCGGGGGGTTCTTATCATCAAGGTGATGGATAAAATTTATGGACGAATCGGAATCCAAAAAGGAAAACCAGAATGGCCAAAAGCGGAGGTTCGATCCTGAACTTCTAAAGAAAGGTCTGAGTTGCGACCTGGACCAGTACGAGATGCTCAAACGCTGCTCTGATAAAGAAAACATGGCCGAGTGGCACAGTTGGCTACAAGAACATTCAAATGAAGAAATTTGGCTCGAAGGTGCAGATTTAACTTTTACAAATTTGGAAAATGCTTGGTTAAAGTATGCCAAATTAAAAGAAGCCCTTCTGGGTTATGCTAATCTAAGTGAAGCAAAACTCAGATGTGCTGATTTGGAAGGGGCAAAAGGATGTTATATACATTTGAAAGGGACGGACTTATTAAAAGCTAACATAAAAGGAGCCAAATTAACAGCCGCTATAGTTGATGGCTCAACACTCTTTTGGAAGTGTGAAGTTGATAGAGAGACAAATTTTGAAGGAGTTGCCCTTGATAGTTGTCGTATTGATCCTGCGACAAAGCAGCTTTTGGAATACAATATCCGTCGAAAGAACTGGGAGGATTGGTATAAAGAACATTGTTTGTTGAGATGGCCGGTTCGATGGTTCTGGTGCCTTAGTGATTATGGGATAAGCACATGGCGAGTCATAATTTGGTTTTTGGTATTATCATTGCTTTTTGCAACAATTTATGCAAATTGTGCTTATTGGTGGCCTCCTGGAATTGTTAGTGATTTGATAATAGAGCCACATTTGCCGATATGGCACTATTTTTTATTGCTTTTGCTTCGGCCACTTTATTTTTCGATAGTAACGATGACCACATTAGGTTTTGGCGATATGTATGCTAACGCTCAAAGTATATGGGGACATATTTTGCTGAGCTTTCAGGTGATTTTGGGCTATGTTCTTTTGGGTGCGTTGGTGACACGTTTTGCGGTTTTATTTACGGCCGGTGGGCCGGCAGGGAAATTCGCAAAAGAAAATTAAAAAGCAAAAATAAAAGTGCAAAACTGTGGAGGCCACGCTTCGCGTGGCGAGTAGAAATAACGAATGTCGAACAATGAAACAATAAATCCTGAATCGAATCACCAATTACCAGTCACCAATCACCAAAAAGTGGCCTGGTGGCATTGGCACAGGCGGTTGTATGACTGGGTGATTCACTTCGCTGATACGAAGCACGGCTCGACGGCTTTATTCTGTCTGAGTTTTGCTGAGTCCAGTTTCTTCCCTGTTCCGCCGGACGTCCTGCTTGCTCCGCTGGCACTTGGCGCACCAAAAAAATGGTTCCGCTTTGCTTCCGCCTGCTCGATAGCATCGGTGTTTGGCGGCATTCTTGGCTACTTAATCGGGACTTTTTTATGGTCTTTGCTAAGCACATGGGTTTATGCCCATCTGGGTGCGATTGGCCTAACGGAAGCGAATTTTGCAAAATTCGCTGGTTGGTATGATAAATACGATTTCTGGATTGTCTTTACCTGCGGCTTTACTCCTTTGCCGTATAAAGTCTGCACCATTTCCGCCGGCGTTGCAAAAATCAATTTCTTTTGGTTTCTTATCGCCTCGGCGGTCAGCCGCTCAGCGAGATTCTTTCTTGTGGCGGGGCTGTTCGGCTGGAAAGGCGAAAAAATCCGCCCTGTGATTGAAAAATATTTCAACTGGTTCTCACTTGCATTTGTTGCCCTGTTGATTGGCGGCTTCCTCGTGATAAAATGGTTGCATTGAGTGTTGGTTAAATGGTGATTGGTTAATTGGTGATTGGCGGTGGTGTTGTCATGGATGATACACAAAAACGAACACTTCTGGCGGTTGCGCGTGACACTGTAGAGGCGGTTATAACCAGAAGGCCGATTCCTGAACCTCGTTCGGATGACCCTGAGCTGAACGCACATTGCGGCTGCTTCGTGACATTGAAGAACAAAGGCCGACTGCGCGGCTGTATCGGCCAATTCACCTCTGAGGACCCACTGATTGAATTAGTCAGCCAGATGGCAAAGGCCTCGGCGACCGGCGACCCGCGTTTTCTGGCTGACCCGATAACTCCACGCGAATTAAAAGACCTGGATGTCGAGATATCGGTATTGTCACCGTTGAAACGGACGGATAATCCCTTGAGCCTACGACTTGGTGTTGACGGCATCTATATAAAGAGGGGACGTGCTTCCGGCTGTTTTTTACCGCAGGTAGCCACCGAGACCGGCTGGAGCAAAGAGGGATTTCTCTCGTACTGCTGCGCACACAAAGCGGGCCTTGCCGCTGATGCCTGGCGTGACCCGGAAACCGAGGTCTATTTATTCACCGCAGAGGTATTTGGTAAGCATTTCAAAGAAATCTGAGAGTGACCCCGCAGTAAACTGCGGGGCTAAACATTTTAAAATTCATGTACGAAAAAAAATTGGTACGTATCATTTTGGCATCGGCCTCACCCCGGCGAAAGCAATTATTAGCCGAAGCTGGCTATAATTTCATTTCTATCATCCCTGACATCGATGAATTAGCCTTTCCGACGGAGGGACGTAATGCCGGTGAATATGCCAAAATATTAGCCTTGGCTAAGGCAAAGAATGTTGCCGAAAAAAATCCGGATTGTTTGGTCATTGGTGCTGACACCGTTGTAGATTTTGATGGCCAAATCATTGGCAAACCCGCCGACGCTAAAGATGCGGAGCAGATTACCAGGAAGCTCTTTAGTGCGCCGCATAAAGTGATTACCGGCCTTGCAATTGTTCGGCTAAGTGACGGCATTGAAATAGTGGAAAGTGACACCACGACTGTTTATCCGAGGAAGATGGAAGCTTCGCAAATAGCTGAGCACATAAAAAGCGAATCCTGGCGGGACAAAGCCGGCGCTTATGCTATTCAAGAAACCGGTGATGAATTTGTTGAAAAAATCGAAGGTAGTCTGACAAACGTAATGGGCCTGCCCATGGAACTTCTGCGAAGGCTTCTGAAGAGATTTGTTGATTAAAATGCCGGTAAATTATTTCGGTTTGAGTGAAAATCCAGATTTTTTGGGGTTCTTTTTCTCGCGGATGTTGGTTTTTTTATGCGAAATTTGGGGGTTGGAATATCAGGTTGTAGTGTTTGGATAAAATAGACAAGAAAAATCTGGTAAAAAATGAAAATAAAATGGCAAGAAATGAGTAAAAGTGCTCACGTTTTGAGCAAAAATTAACAAAAATGTGCACTTTTTGAAACACTTTTTGGGGCATTTCGAGCTTTTTTGCGAACCAAATCGCGACAAAAAGCAAAAAATCACGTTTTTATAGGGCCTAGTCAAGTCTGAATAGAACCTCATCTTGTGTTTGACAAGAAGATGTCAAGTCGGTAAATTAGTTGGATGTAGTTCCTCAGTGATTAAGTGCTGGAAATCACGAAATATTTCGAAATTATCCTGCGATTGTTTGGAATTCCTATACTATTGCGTTTGGTAATGTTTTTCCATGGAGGTTGCTATGAGAAATAGAAATATCCAAAAGTCCATCTGTCAGAGTGTTAAGAATGTCAAATCCGCCGTGGAGGAAATCCACTTTCCCCATCTGGATGGCCATATCGGTCAGGACAAAGAGTGGTGCGAGGTTGTCACCAAGAGGGGCACCAAGCACATTCGTTTTCACGATTATGAAGATGTCTTTTCCATTCCGGGTCTGTATGAGGAGCTTTTTCACAACAAATTAGATTGTCAAAGTCCATTTCGAGTCACTCAGCTTCTTAATGATGTGCTGGATGAGTTTGACACTAATGTAAGCGAGTTGAATGTGCTTGAAATCGGTGCAGGCAACGGCGTAGTTGGTGAGACCTTGAAGACCTGCGGGGTGCACAGTATTATAGGGATTGACATTCTGGACCAAGCCAAGCGTGCTGCCGAGCGAGACCGACCTGATGTCTATGATGACTATTTGATCGTTGATTTGACCGACGTTCCAGAGCCTCAGGAAGAAAAATTACGCAACCGTGAGTTCAATTGCCTGGTTACTGTAGCGGCATTAGGATTCGGAGATATTCCTCCACACGCTTTTGCTAAGGCTTTGGACATAATTGAAATAGGTGGATGGATCGCTTTCAACGTAAAAGAGGATTTCATGTATCAGCCGGACCAATCAGGATTCGCCTGTTTGATCGAGGAGCTGACCCACAAACAAATACTGCGGAATTATGCCTATCGACGCTATAGGCACCGATTCTCGATAACTGGGGATTCTCTTTATTACATCGCATTTGTAGCCAGGAAACTACGAGATATTTCTGATGAGTTTTTGCAAAACTGAGGTTGGACATCTTGTCCAGCGGCTGTCTTTTCTTGGGAGTGGCTTATGTATCGCAACGCACTGGCCTTTCTGGCTTGCCCTATCTGTGGAGGTAAGCTATTTCTGGCAGATTATACAGGCAATGACGAGGACGTCACCAGTGGGATTGTAGGATGTAAGCAAGGATGTGGCCAATATCCAATTCGAGATGGTGTACCTGTTCTATTGCCGGAACATTGCCAAAAAAAGTATGAACCAGAAGAGCTACAAAACAGTACCCGAGACCGCTTTAGTGCTGAGTGGAATATGTACAGCTACGGTGAAACCACCTGGGGTATAACTGTCGAAGAACGCATACCAGTTGTGCTGTACGAGTTAGGCTGGTCAAGGCAGGATATAGCAGGGAAAGTGATTCTGGATGCCGGCTGTGGAAACGGCACACTATCTCACGGATTGGCTAAGCTGGGTGCTACAGTAGTGGCCGTTGATCTTAGTGACGGTGTTTTCCGCGCCCGGCAGCATTGTCGGCACGAGAATCTTCACTTTGTCCAGGGGAACCTGTATTTCCCACCCTTCAAGCGAGGTGTCTTTGATGCGATTTACTCTTGCGGTGTTTTTCACCATACACCTGATACACGGAAATGCTTCGATGCACTAGTGCCCACGTTGAAGAACAAGCAGGGCGCACGCTATTTTATATGGCTATACAGCAAGCGCTCCAAATTGTTCAATCTGACGGTCGAGCCACTCATGAAAGTGACTCGCAGGCTGTCTCCGCACGTGCTGGTTCCCTTGTGTTATATTCTTGCGCCGATTATTGAGGTGACTTCACGTTTTCTGACAGCTTTAGGTCTGTATAACTACGGCCATAGGACGCTAAGAGACCGAGCGATACAGACACACGATCTGCTGGCGCCAAGGTTCGTCTGGTATCACAGCTTTGATGAAGCGAAGGGATGGGCTTTCGAGGCCGGATTCGAAGAAATTCACCGAACCAATTATAAATCCAGACAGAAGGCCCTTTCCTCACGGCTTAAGCGGCTCTTAGACAAATATCGCTCGATTTGTCGGCCGGGTTTTGGCATTCTTTGCAAAGGTTCGCGTGTGGGTGCATGATGGTCAAACTCGAACATGTTTACAAGAGCTTTGATCAAGGCAAGTCCTTCGCGGTCCAGGATATCTCGCTTGAGGTTCGAGAAGGGGAAACAGTGGTACTGCTGGGCAAATCCGGCTGTGGCAAAACAACCACGCTGAAGATGATCAACCGTTTGATCGAACCCACAAAAGGACTAATTGAAGTTGACGGCCGTGATGTTAGAACTCGTAATCCGGTAATGCTGCGCCGGTCTATCGGTTACGTGTTCCAGGGTATTGGTTTGTTTCCGCACTTAACGGTGGAGAAGAACATCCGCACAAGCCTTTCGTTGCTGGGATGGTCCAAGAGCAGGCAGAAGCAGCGCGTACAACAGTTGTTGGACCTCGTGGAGTTAGCCCCCGACGAATATGCCGATCGGCTGCCGCGGGAACTATCCGGGGGACAACAGCAGCGTGTCGGCGTTGCCCGGGCATTGGCTGGTTCGCCAAAGTATCTGCTGATGGATGAGCCGTTTGGAGCACTGGATGCAATAACGCGTGACGTACTCCAGCAGCAGCTACTGAAGATTCAGAAAAAGTTGGGAGTAACGGTGGTTTTTGTTACGCATGACATCTTTGAAGCGCTGAACGTAGCCAGTTACATAGCAGTGCTAAATGAGGGTCGGATAGAACAGATCGGCACCAAAGAGGAAATAGTAAGCGAACCGAAAACGGATTTCGTCCGAGAAATATTCGCCAAGCCTACAGGTCAATTGAGACGCTATAAGAGTCTATTGTAGCATGAGTGAGTTCTGGAACGTGGTCATTGAGCGTTTTCCTGAAGTAGTAACACGTACGGGGGAGCACTTCATACTAACAGGCTTGTCCACTCTGATAGCGACCTTGGTAGGTATTCCTCTCGGGATCATAGCATATCGAACGCAGCGGCTGCGACACCTCCTCGTGGCGATTGTCAATCTGTTTCAGACCATTCCCAGCCTCGCAATGCTCGCGATTCTATTGGTGCTACTGGGCAAAATTGGCATCGCACCGGCTCTTATTGCGCTCGTGCTGTACGCTCTATTGCCTATCGTCCGCAATACCATTACAGGACTCAATGAGATCTCTGCTGACATCAATGAAGCGGGCAAAGGCATAGGTATGACGGATGGACAACTGCTTTGGCGGGTGCAACTGCCGTTGGCCCTTCCGGTCATAATAGCCGGCATTCGGACGGCTGCGGTGGTCTGTGTAGGAATCGCCACGTTATCCGCTTTCATAGGGGCCGGCGGGCTTGGTCAGTTCATCAACCGTGGTTTAGCTACCTACAATACGAACCTCGTATTGCTGGGCGCGATTCCGGCTGCCATGTTGGCGCTGATAGTTGACGGGTGCTTAAGTCTAGCAGAACGAGCGGTAGAGCCGACGCCCTTCACGGAAAGGCACAAACTTCGTTACCGTTTAAAACCCGCCTTTGCAATTTTACCTGTTATCCTGTTCGTCTCAGGGATGTTGCTGGTTCTGATCAGCGGCGTGAGGAACGACGCAAGTTCATTGTCTTCGGATGAAAAGATAACGGTCGGGTGCAAGAATTTCACCGAGCAACTGATTTTAGGCGAGCTGATGGCTCAACTCATCGAAACTCATACAGAGCTTAGCGTTGAGCGAAGATTCAACTTAGGCGGCACTATGAT
>Ga0315532_1000741_pt1 | contig 25859 bp, 27 predicted proteins | sample SalMarWE160370MG_FD_203082 | JGI IMG/M metagenome (GOLD analysis project Ga0315532, IMG submission 203082) | Salt marsh sediment microbial communities from the Plum Island Ecosystem LTER, Massachusetts, United States - Salt Marsh Sediment WE1603-70 ...
TTCTTTTTATGGGTTTCTTCTTGTTGAGTTTTACTTTTTTTCGGTAACTTTTTTGGTGTCCTTTTTTGTCAGGTTTTTCTGTAACCATAATTCAACATAATAGTTAGTGGGGGAGATGTCAAGGGTTGTTTCTATTTTTTTTCTGCTCTTGACATAAGCGAAAAAGGGTTGCATAATTGTAAACTACAATACTTAGTTTTTTTATACTGAGTCCGCTTGGGCTCATATCTCCGGCAGGAGTTTTTACTCCTGCCCTTTTTTTGTCCGCCACTTTATGCTTATTTTGGCAGCTGCCGGCAGGGGATATCGGAGATACATTCCCCACCTACGCCCCACTTTGGCCGGATTTAGCAGCTGGATCACTGGGCGGCCAAGCGAATGTTTCCCCACTGGTCATCCACTTTTGGAAGAGGCTATTATTTAGACAGAGATAATATAAGACTCAATGTTGCTACTGCGAAGGTTGCCGTTACCACTATAAAAGTTGCTAGGATCCAACCCTGGGTTCGGTAAATTGAATTCCAGCCTGCTTCAGTCAAACGGTAGATAGGAGTTTGTCTCTCAAGTGTAGGTAAAGTTCCGTTTTGTTTTACATTGCCTGTGGGTACAGCATCGGCAAGTACCTCTATCCATCCGCGAACGTGGCAGGTTCTCAGTGCTGCAGCAACCTCTGAATCGTCAAGTTCATTAACAGCCTTTTCTACAAGCCAAACGCCCCCAGGTTGCAAAATATCTACAACTCTCTGCTTAGCAAAACGCTTAAGAGTTTTTCTTATTAGCCTTTCTCTTCTATTAAACAGGTTAGACTCCTTTGTTACAACTTTTTTAAGCCCATTTTAGATTTTGGTTCGTTAATTATTGATTATTCTCGGCTAGCCAGGAATATAAATATTACAAGAAGAATCATAAGCCCTACAGCAATTATTGTTTCTTTGTTTTCTTTTGTAGTTTGTTTTACCGCTGCTTTTCCCCAAGTTGTTCTTTTAAGAGCTTCAATTGATTTTTCAAGATTTTCATATGCTGGTATGTGTTTTATATTCTCGCCTACAAATGCGGGTAGTTTTGCTCTTTTATCAAGTACGAATGGAATTATTTGTTTGTTAGCTCCCGTTGCTATCCCGATTTCCTGTTTTACATAAGCAGATTTATCCGCATTTTTACTCCATAAGAGAATAAATAGATCGCTTTCTTTAATATTTTTAATTATAGAATCATTTAGGCTTTCTCCAGGCTTTATTGAATCTTTAGCGACAAATACATCGATATCCGAAGCTTTTATTGTTTTCTGGATTTGCTCCACTATAGGCATATCTTTAGAAGAGTAACTTATAAAGGCTTTAAGTGGCATTATTGTTAGCCTTTAGGTGGATATGGGTCGTTGCCGTGACTGTCTTTTCTTTGTATTTTTCCTTTTTTATCGTGGATCACTAATTCGGTACCTTGATTTTTGCTTATTTCTCTTGCAGTATTTACTGCTTTTTGCAATATTTTCCTTACTTCTTTGTACTTAAATTTTTGGTGGGAATAGGGTGAGTCTTTACTGAAAGATTTGTTTATTAGCAAACTTTCCCTTGTAGGATAAGTAAGCGACAAAGCATTTTGACCATGAACGTTGATATCATTTACGTCTGCGCCATTTTCCAACAATAATTTTACAATTTCAGCATACCCATCTCTGGAAGCTTCCATTAGTGGAGTATTTCCGTATTTGTCTTTAATATTCACGTTAGCTCCATAATCCAATAAATTTTTTACCAGTCCAGCTGGACCGTAATCCGAAGCCCTCACAAGAGGTGAGTGCCCATTATTATCTTGAACATTAACATCTGCTCCACTTTCCAAAAGTTTCTTTACAATGTTAGGTGAAGTTTTGAGATTAATAGAATGGTGAAGAGCAGTTTCACCTCTTTCATCTTTAGCATTTATATTTGCACCTTTTTCTATCAATAAGCCTACTATATCTCTGTGTCCCGAAAAAGAGGCCTCCATTAACGCGGTTTCACCTTCGAGAATTTTATATGTAACATCTGCAGAATTGCTAATTCTTGCATTTATATCTGCACCATTCATTATAAGTATCTTCGTAGCTTCAAAACAGCCATTCATGGCTGCAGAAATTAAAGCTGTAGATCCAAAATGATGCTTTGCATTTATATCTGCACCCTTCTTTATTAAAAAAGTAACTACATTAACATGATTCTTTGCTGATGCCCATATTAAAGGCGTAAGACCTTTGTTGTCTCTAGCATTTACATATGCACCTTCTTCTATAAGTGATTCCACAACAGATAAATCGCCCTTAGTTGCAGCCTCAAGAAGTTTTGCATTTAACCCTTCCTCTAATATTTCATCTATCCTTTCCCCAATTCCTAAGGGGTCTGGGGTAGCCGGTTCCAGTTCGTCCAAAGCTATCACAAAATCACATAAATCTTCAAATGAATTTATGTTTTTCATCACTTCTTCAATTTCCATTCCGGACATCTTTGTGGCAGGCGGAGTTTGTAGCCTTTCCTCAAGAACCATTTGAAGCAATTCCTTCTCAGAAGCCATAGGCTTTTTGTTTTTTAAATGGTCATAACTGTATCTTTGTGCTTTTATCGTAGTTGAAGGCGAGCTTAAAATCCGAATACCAAAAAGATTATGGGGTATATTAAATTGAGCTCTTAACTGCTCCAATTTTTTGACCTCTTCCCTTTTTGGTCTCAAATGATTGGGAATTAATTTAAGCCAACTTGGTTTAAATATTATAATTTCTCCTTATTTAGTATGGACAACAAAAACAAAGGCGTTTTCATTTAGGATTGGATGGGAGGCATTTTATCACCAAATAAGCAACTAAAAGGATTAATGGTAGAGTAACATGGTAAACATCTATCATTTTTCTAATAGGAAATGATCCAATTTTATTTAACTTAATTGCATTGTTAACAAGACTAAATTGTTCCCAACCTAGTTCTTGCTCAATTTGGAAAATCCTATTTAGTTTGATTTGAGAAATACTTCTATGTCTTCGAAACCATAAATTAACAAATAAGTTTAACATGGCAACGAAAATAATTACAAAAGGGAAAAGGTAAATAAACATTTGTTTTTGTTGACTCAAAAGGCCAAAAGCAATGCCGACGAATATCAGTATAGCTGATTGAGACATTGTCCCTAATCTCATGTTGAGATCGTCATAATGTTTAATCATATCCTGAGTAAGTTTGTATTCTTCAATTAATAATTGATTTTTCCACTCTGACACGTTTAACCCTCCTTAGTTTTCTAAAGGATAGTCGTATTTTAACACAAAATCAAGGGTGTTTTTGTATTAATGGGTTTTTTAAAACGCCTATACGGGCTTGTATGAAGGTGTGTTTTTGCGTTTATTGTTCCTCCTGCTTTTTTTATGTCCCATCCTCCTTTAGTATTAGGTACTACATGATGCTCTTTTCTTGTTTTTGTTTTTTTGGGCATTGTCGCCTCCTTTTTTATAATTTTTATTTCTCAGATAATACTTTGTAAATTATATCTATAGTGTAAGCTAAGAGTGGGGGAGATGTATTGAGAGAAAAGGCTCATTTTAACAACACGAGTTTTTCGGAATAAATAGCATTTGTTGTTCTGAGTTCTAAAAAGTATGTACCGCATGGAACCTTCTTTCCACTCTGATTATCTCCTTCCCATGTCAAATAATGGTTTCCCTTAGAGAAAGTTTTCTCTGCTAATGTTTTTACTTTCTGACCGGTAATGTCATATACAGATATATTAAGATCTATTTGTTCAGAAATACTAAAAGTTAACTGCCAGGACTGAAAGGTTTTTTGTTTTACATTAAAGGATAGGGGAGAGGCGGGCTCTTCTTCCGCTATGCCAGATTGCTTTAAACTAACAAAATCCGCATATACAGGGAGATGGTCACTTGCGTTAAAGAGGCAGTCGGCAATATAGGAAGAAACGGAATCGTTTGCGCCATCATTTATTCCCTGATTAAAATGGTTTCCGTCGTTACCGTAAGCTCTGTAGCTTCCCTCGATATATCCTATCCCAATGCTATCATTCGAATCTTCTTTCGCAAAGATAAAATCAAAACGGTCATCCAGCCCACCGTAAGCTCCGCCTCCAAAAGCTGAATCTCTGCTTGATTGTGTGTGTATTCCGGAGTAAATTTCATTATCGTGCCAGTCACCAGGTTGCTGCAGCAGATCTGAAGCTCTGCCATTATTGTTTGAGGAAGAGTCAACGAGTTTGTGATATGCCGGCTCATCTTCATAAAAATTCATATCACCTACTATAATAAACTCGCTTCCCGTAAGTATAGGATCATTCAAATATTCTCTTAGTGTGGTACACTCCTGAAGGCGTCTCTGTTCATTAGAACTGCCTTGGGAAGCTTTGAGATGGCAGGAGTAAAGCATTAGATTGTTGCCACCTATACTGATTACGTACTCAGCTATATTTCTTAAATCAGTTTGTATTGTGTCTTGCGATACTAAAGAACACACACTTGTCCGGTAAAACAACATATTATCGGTATCGTACCCGTCGAGAAAATCAGCTCTGTCGTATTCATTCCCTTCATGGTTTAGCCTGTTCAAGATGGTGTCGCAACCTCCTTCATTTACCATTTCCTGCGTAAGTATAATATCTGGGTTTACTGAGTCGAAAACAGCCTGAAAATAGCTGGCTCTATTTCCGTCGTCGTGAGAAAATTTTAGCATATTATAAGACATTATTCTGAAATAAGTAGAATCTACGCTGCGGACATAAGTGCCTAAACATAAGAAAATAAATATAAACATCTTTTACCTCCTGTTATTATAGTATACGCCAAGAGCGGGGGAGATGTCAAGGGGTTTTAACGAGTTTTTGAGTTTATTGGGTTTATTGAGTTTATGGAGTTAAATAACCTATCGATCCAACGGAAAAAGCATTTGACATTTTGAAATATTCTCGTATAATATTTTAAAAAGGAGGGTTATATGAAAGTATTATCAAAACTTATTTTAGTTTTTCTTTTTGGAGGGGTTGGTTTATTTGGGCAGGCACCTGATACCGCCTGGACAAGGACATACGGGGGCGCTGACGATGATCTTGGTCGCTCAGTCCAGCAGACGTCCGATGGTGGATATATTGTTGCGGGGTGGACTGATTCTTACGGTGCGGGTGGGTTTGATGCATACCTAATAAAGACGAATGCTTCGGGGGATACGCTCTGGACAAGAACTTACGGAGGGGCTGGCGACGATTATGGTCGCTCAGTCCAGCAGACGTCCGATGGTGGATATATCGTTGTGGGGGAGACTTTTTCTTTCTCTATAGATGCTTCTGATGTATACCTAATAAAGACGAATGCTTCGGGGAATACGCTCTGGACAAGAATTTATGGGGGAGCGGATTGGGATGATGGTGAATCAGTCCAGCAGACGTCCGATGGTGGATATATTATTGTGGGACGAACTGAATCTTACGGTGCGGGTAAGTTTGATGTATACCTAATAAAGACGAATGCTTCGGGGGATACGCTCTGGACAAGAACTTACGGAGGGGCTGGCAGCGATTATGGTTACTCAGTCCAGCAGACGTCCGATGGTGGATATATCGTTGTGGGGGAGACTAATTCTTACGGTGTGGGTGGGCTTGATGTATACCTAATAAAGACGAATGCTTCGGGGGATACGCTCTGGACAAGAACTTATGGGGGAGCGGATTGTGATGATGGTTACTCAGTCCAGCAGACGTCCGATGGTGGATATATCGTTGTGGGGAGGACTTTTTCTTTCTCTATAGATGTCTCTGATGTATACCTAATAAAGACGAATGCTTCGGGGGATACGCTCTGGACAAGAATTTATGGGGGAACGGATTGGGATGCTGGTTACTCAGTCCAGCAGACGTCCGATGGTGGATATATTATTGTGGGACGAACTTACGGTGCGGGTGGGTTTGATGCATACCTAATAAAGACGAATGCTTCGGGGGATACGCTCTGGACAAGAACTTACGGAGGAGGTGGTGATGAAGAAAGTTCGTCGGTCCAGCAGACGTCCGATGGTGGATATATTATTGTGGGATATACTGAGTCTTACGGTGCAGGCGGGGCTGATGTTTATCTTATAAAAATAAAACCCGAAGAAGGTGGAATCGAAGAAGATATAAATACCGGTTCATTTTCTTTGTCTTCCGCTGACCCAAATCCTTTTACCACCAAAACAACCGTTAGGTATGAATTGGAAAGAGCGGTTAATGTGAATGTCTCAATCTATAACATGCTGGGGCAAAGAGTGAGAGACCTTTATTTGGGGAGACAGTCTTCTGGTGTTCATTATGTTGATTGGGATGGTAGTGGAGATGTGAAGGGAAAACTCTCTACCGGGATTTATTTTTTGAGGATTGAGGCGGGGGATAAAAAGGCGTCAAGGAAGGTTATGTTTGTGAGGTGAGTTTTTGCCGTTTATCGTACACTTGAAAAAAGAGAAAAAGGAGGTGGTGTATGAGGAAATTATTATTGTTGTTAATATCCTTGGTATTAATTTTTGGGTTTGGGGGTTGCAAGAAGTCTCCCACTGAGCCTACCGAACCTAAGACTCCCCCTGTGGAATATGATGAGACTAATAATACAGTTGCAATACCAGACGCTACTATTATCACAAATGGGGTTTCTTATAAAGAAAAAGCACCTATGCTGGAGGATGGACTTGCAGTTGTCAAATTGGTGGTTGAGAGCGATACTCTTTTATATTTCTATACTCCTTTACAAGGAGATATAGATAGCCTAACCCCTATATCTTCTCTTGAAGCTCTCCAGAAAGCTTATTTTTCACGATTGGAAGATATGAGGGGTGAGCAGACGCCAGTGATGATAACAATAAATCCTCTTTCAAGTGGAGATATAGAGGTTACTAATGAAGCATTTAGATGTGCCGCAGTGGAGGGAGGATCGTCTCAACCTGTTATACTTCCTGCTCGTACATTGTTTGATCTTAATTTAATATCTGTTTTTCAGAACCAGTGGGGAGAGTTTCTAACTTTTAACAAAAAAGCAGTTGACACTTTAGAATTTCATTCTTCAGATAGTCTTCTTTTGTATGGTTCAGTTGCAAGGTTGGGCATCTTTGGACCAGCTATTGCGAGTGTGTTAATGTCTGAGAATTATGATTTTATTTCAAAAGTTCAAGAAGCATTTGAAGCCAATCCTTCTTTATATACTAGAATATGCCTAGCGGACGAATTAGATATTATATTCTTTGCTGTAAAACTCGTATTAGGTTCCTCTGGTACGGATTTCTTCTCTAGCAAATTAACTCAGAGCGTAGTTTCGATTTTAGCCGATGTAACGCATCAGGGGTTGGAGAACATAATTACAGCTAAAAGCGTTCCTGAAGCTACCGGTAGTATATTCAATACTGTGTTAAAAGATATCCCTCAAGCTATGTTAAACTCTATGACAAGCACAAGAAATTCTCCTATTTCTACAAGCTCCTCTACAAGGTCAATTTCAGTCGCGATTGTATTAAAGGCTCTTGTAACAGTAGTTTCAGGTTCGGAGCTGGTTGTAGGAGGTTATCAATCCTTAACTGCGGCTCCTTTTGGGAAATGGGTCGCTTCAAATAACCCACCCAGTACTCCATCAGAACCTTCAGGTCCAAGTACTGGTGACGTTGGCACTTCATATTCATTTAGTACGTCAACCACCGATCCAGACGGGGATAATATTGCTTATCAGTTCAACTGGGGTGATGCTAATATTTCTTCCTGGAGTTCCTATGTATCAAGTGGAACCTCGGTTTCAATGAGTCATTCCTACTCTTTTGAGGGAACGTACACGATAAGAGCACAAGCAAAGGATATAAATGGTACAGAATCCGGCTGGTCAAGTGGACATTTGATAGAGATAAATGGATCTGGCGGAAGTCCCGGCACCCAGAAATGGGCGTTCTCGACCGGAAAGTGGCTGCAGTCCTCCCCTGCAATAGGTTCAGACGGCATCATCTATGTAGGATCCTGGGATAACAAACTCTATGCGATAAACCCGGATGGTACCCAGAAATGGGTTTTCTCGACTGAAGGTAGTGCGGAATCCTCCCCTGCGATAGGAGCAGACGGCACCATATATGTGGGCTCCGATGATAACAAACTCTATGCGATAAACCCGGATGGTACCCAGAAATGGGCGTTCTCAACCGGATATGGGGTGAAATCTTCTCCTGCAATAGGTTCAGACGGTACCATCTATGTAGGCTCCATGGATAACAAACTCTATGCGATAAACCCGGATGGTACCCAGAAATGGGCGTTCTCAACAGGACACAGGGTGGAATCTTCTCCTGCAATAGGTTCAGACGGTACCATCTATGTGGGTTCCTATGATAACAAACTCTATGCAGTAAACCCGGATGGTTCGCAGAAATGGGCGTTCTCAACAGGAAATTATGTGGAATCCTCCCCTGCAATAGGTTCAGACGGCACCATCTATGTGGGATCCTGGGATAACAAACTCTATGCGATAAACCCGGACGGCACCCAGAAATGGGCGTTCTCAACCGGATATGGGGTGGAATCTTCTCCTGCAATAGGTTCAGACGGTACCATCTATGTGGGTTCCTCGGATGAAAATCTCTACGCAATAAACCCGGACGGCACCGAGAAATGGGCGTTTTCAACTGGAAATTATGTGTACTCCTCCCCGGCGATAGGCTTGGACGGCACCATCTATGTGGGATCCTGGGATAACAAACTCTATGCGATAAACCCGGATGGTTCGCAGAAATGGGCTTTCTCAACCCCAAATGACGTCTTCTCGTCCCCTGCGATAGGCTCAGACGGCATCATCTATGTGGGTTCCGATGATGGCAATCTCTATGCAATTTACGGCTCATCAGGAGGTCTTGCAAACACACCCTGGCCAATGTTCCATCACGACTTGAAACATTCAGGAAGGGTTGGCGGACCGTAAGTAGTTTTTTCTAGGAACAGCTTGCCAGACGAGATTTACCGGGATTAGGATATTCCTCCTTTCTTATAAGGAATTGGGAGATACCCAATGGAATAAAAATTGTTTTATGCTGAGATCCTATTTCCCATCGTAAAAATTATTGACAATTTGGAGTATACTTGTATGATATTATAAAAGGAGGGGTTATATGAAGTATTTATCAAAAATTACTATCGTTTTAACTGTTTTATTTTTTGTGAGTGTTGAGTTATTTGCGAAGGTTCCGGATACTGCGTGGACAAGAACTTACGGAGGGGCTGACGACGATTATGGTATATCGGCTCAGCAGACGTCCGATGGTGGATATATTGTTGCGGGATATACTAAGTCTTACGGATCAGGTGGTTTTGATGTATATCTAATAAAGACGAATGCTTCGGGTTATGTACCTTGGACCAGGACTTACGGAGGGGCAGACGGCGATTATGGTGTATCAGTTCAGCAGACAACCGACGGTGGATATGTTGTTGCGGGGTGGACTTATTCTTACGGATCGGGTGGTGCTGATGCATATCTAATAAAGACGAATGCTTCGGGGGATACGCTCTGGACAAGAACTTACGGAGGGGCTGACGACGATTATGGTTACTGGGGTCAGCAGACCTCTGATGGGGGATATATCGTTGTGGGGGAGACTAATTCTTACGGTGCGGGTGGATGGGATGTTTATCTAATAAAGACGAATGCTTCGGGGGATACGCTCTGGACAAAGACTTACGGAGGGGAATCCGGCGACGCTGGTTGGGTAGTCCAACAGACATCCGGTGGTGGATATATTGTTGTGGGGGAGACTTATTCTTACGGATCGGGTGGTGCTAATGTTTATCTAATAAAGACAAATAGTTCGGGAGATGAACTCTGGGCAAGAACTTATGGAGGAGAGGATTGGGATAGGGGGTATTCAGTGCAGCAGACGTCCGATGGGGGGTATATTCTTGTGGGGGACACTAGGTCTTACGGATCGGGTGGTGCTGATGTATACCTAATAAAGACGAATGCTTCGGGGGATACGCTCTGGACAAGAACTTACGGAGGAGGAGGTGGAGAGTATGGTTTGTCAGTTCAGCAGACATCCGACGGTAGATATATTGTTGCGGGGTGGACTTATTCTTACGGATCGGGTGGTTTTGATGTATATTTAATAAAGACGAATGCTTCGGGGGATACGCTCTGGACAAGAACTTACGGAGGAGGGGGTGATGATGAAAGTTCGTCAGTTCAGCAGACATCCGACGGTGGATATATTGTTGTGGGATATACTAAGTCTTACGGATCAGGTGATGCTGATGTATACCTAATAAAGTTAAAACCCGAAGAAGGTGGAATCGAAGAAGATATAAATACCGGTTCATTTTCTTTGTCTTCCGCTGACCCAAATCCTTTTACCACCAAAACAACCGTTAGGTATGAATTGGGAAAAGCGGTTAATGTAGATATTTCCGTTTACAACATGCTTGGGCAAAAAGTGAGAGACCTTTATTCGGGTAAGCAGTCTCCCGGTGTTCATTCTGTTAGTTGGGATGGTAGGGGAGACTCCGGGGAGAAATCCTCTTCAGGGATTTATCTCCTGAGGCTTGAGGTGGAAGGGAAAAAGGCTTCTTTGAAAGTTATGTTTGTGAGGTAGTTGAGTTTATTGGGTTCGTGGGGTTTGTCCTTCTTGACAGGAGAGAAAAAGAACTATATAATATAAATATACTTAGTTTTTTTATACTTTCCTTGCGGGAGCGATTTGCTCCCGCTTGGTTTTTCTTCCCCCTCTTGACAGGGGAAGAAAAGGATGATACATTATATTTGTCTTTTCGTTTTTTTGTTTGAGGTGTCATTATTATTGAGGCAGGAGTTAGAAGCTCCTGCCTTGTTTTTTGTCCCCCCACTTTATGCTTATTTTGGCAGCTGCCGGAGAGGGATATCGGAGATGCGTTCCCCACCAGTAACGGAAGATGAAACTAAACTTTACAAAAAGGCGGATGTCCGTATTGAAGGGAAAGTAGTAAGGGTAATTAAAACAATTATTTAAAGTTTAAATAAAACAGAAACTTCAATACTTTTTTCAATCAGGTTAATTTTCGGAGATATTTCTAATCGCTGTTTCAAATCTTCATTATATTTTTTTGTATCATTATACGAATTAAATATTTCAGAAACTCTCATTCCTATTAAACCACAGAGAGAAAGATGAGCAAGCCATACAGGACCTTCTTCTCTTTTATAAAAATATGTTGTAAGGCAAATCATTCCTCCCGTTGTAATTATATGACCAATTCCTTTAGGTGGATTTCCTAAATAAAAATAGCCGAGACCAGGGAATAAAAAAGCATATAGAGCAGCTTGATCAGGTTCTTTTTTATTCAATAGATACAATTTTTCGTTATAATCTTTTTCAGTTAAAGTTGTATTGAATAAAAATAATAAAAGTATCATTTTACCAAAGTTCCCACCAATCAGTCCCTCGAGGAATTTTAATTTTGCAGTTTTTACATATCCAATAATATTCATTTCCCATCGCAAAAGAACCTATAATCAATATTATTCCAATTATCGGTCCAATAGGAAATAAAAAAAAACTAAACATTAGTAAAAAACCAATTACGAATAAAACACAACCCCCAGATTTCGCTCGTCTTCCTTTTACCATTCTTCCTCCACATCTATCACATATTAATTCGTTTGGTTTTCTCACTACATTACTCCTTTTTATTAATTATACCTAAATCAGGATAACTTGTCAAGATAAAGGATTAATTGCATTCCAGAAAGAATCAGTAATTACTAATATTGCACCTAAAGTAAGCACTGATAGGTGGAGATATCGGAGATACATTCCCCACCTACGCCCCACTTTGGCTTAAAAATGCAGCTGGATCACGTGGCGGCCAGAAGAGTCTTCCCCCACCTGTCATCCCCTTTTGGGTTTGTAGGAGAAGGACAGAAATATCCTTTACGATTGGAACGTTAAGTGAACGAGGGACGAAGTGAGTAGTGAAATGAAGTAAACGAGATTCCGATATGAGGGTATCTGACGAAGGTAAGAGGTCTTGGAAAAGCGTCTCGAACCTGAGGATTCCTATGGGGTTCACTGTAAAACAAAACTTAAAGAAGCAACTTTTATTCTGTTTTTGCGGAATAATAGTTGAGGAGTGGAGACTTTTACTTAGATTTTATCTGAGTAAAGGTCAATTGGTATTGAGGTGGGTTTTTTAAGTTTTGTTTGGGTGTGTTTTTTGAAGGGGTAGGTGGATGATCTAAGCAACCGTTATTCAATGTTTGAAATAAGGGTTGTTTGGGGGCAACTTTTACTCTTCTGCCATGTTTTGGTAGATGAGTAAAAATTGATGAAAGGAAGGGTGGTGTGTTAGTTCATCCGCTGTTGCGGGGAAATTCGCATTAGCCTTTAGGTGGATATGGGTCGTTGCCGTGACTGTCTTTTCTTTGTATCTTTCCTTTTTTATCGTGGATGACTAATTCGGTTTTTTGTTTTTTGCTTATTTTTCTTGCAACATTTACTGCTTCTTCTTTAGTAGGGGAATGTTTTATCGACTTTTTCCCTCCTGCTTTTTTTATAGGGTGTTTTATGAAAATTGTCAGTTTTCTCTTGGCTTTGTTTTTTTATCCTGCCTTACTAACTTTTCTAATAAGATTCGTATCCATATTTTGCGTACTTTCCTATTTTCTTACCACTATATTTGTCATATATAATAACCATTACCATATCAGGATCTTTCCTTATCCTGTAATAAGTCCATATACCTCTTGCCAACTGTTTTTTGTTGTCAATAGATAAAGCGTAGTAATCAGTACTTACATATACATCACATCCATCAGGATATTTTTCTATTTTATAAATAAGTCCCTTGTTTTTGAGTTCCTGGATTGCATTTTTTAGCTTGTTTTCTCTTGCTATTTCTCTTTGTCTTTCTTCTTGTTCTCTTCTTTTCTTTTCTGCCAACCTCTGTTTTCTCTCTCTTTCTTCCTTCTTTCGTTTTGCTTCCTTCTTCTTTTGTTTTGCTTCCTTAGTTTTATCTATCCATTCGTTCGCCTGCCGATATTGTCTCTGGCTTGCCGCGCTGAATTTAATTAAAGCATTATCATAATCTCCCTGCCAATATTCACTTTTTCCTTCATTAAATATCCCTTCCGCTGAATTTCTACATGAATCGCACACTGTATCTCTACTAGATAATATGTAGTTTTTATCCTTTACTTTTATATATGTCTTTGTAATAATGCTCGTGTCAGACTTTACTATTCTATCGCAAAATTCACACTTTACTTCGTTTATTTTTTCTATTTCAATACTCCTATGTTGCCATAAATATAACCCTAAATTGAATAAAACTAAGGCTCCAAGTAGACTCCCGGCAGTTATGTATACTTTCTTACTTTTCCATTTAACAGCTATAAAAATAGACAATCCTACAACAAATGCTTCTACACCCCATAGTAAAACTCTGTTATTGTCTACCCGGTAAGAAATGAAAGCGACGAAAAAACCAACCACCATTATAAATATTGCGAATTTTCCCAACCCCACTAATCCTTTTTTCTTTTTTGTTTTCCGTTTCTCGCTTTCTTCAACTTTTTCCTTTTCTTCCGATTCTATTGGTTGGCCACATTCAGGACAATAATTTGTCCCTTCTTCATATATAGATCCACAGTTTGGACATTTAGGCATAATTACCTCCTTAGTTTTTCTTTAAATTTTTTACTGATTTTGATTTCTTTTTTCTCTCTAAAGTATTCAAGTTTATAATCCGTTTTACCAAAATTAAATGTCCAGACTGTCTGATTAGGGTTCGTTCCTTTCTCAAGTGTATCCAATGCTGTAATTCTCCAATCCTCTTTAAGAAGAAGTAGGGGTGAACTGGAACGTCCCGGAAGTAGGGGTGGTATAAACAAAAACAAATTATCTTTAATAAAACCAGAGTGGGACCCCAAAAAATTTTTCTTCTGTTTCCATGTACCAGTAATGTCTAATTTATCGCTCATTTAAAATAGCTCCTTATGTTTTCCTTCTTTCTTTTTTTTCTCCGCCTGTTTGAAGGTTGTTTCTTTCCCTCTTCTGGGGTAGTCTAATTGTTTTCCTCCGAATAATTCTTTGATGGTTAAAATTTGTATTTTGGGATATCGTTCCTCCGGATAATGTTGTTTATAGACTTCAGGTGGGTCGTAAAACCCTGCTGTGGCTGCTTCCTTTATCATCGGTTTGGTTGGCTCTTGAAGCGTTATAAAAGCTCCTATTTGAGCTTTCTCTCTTTCGAGTACGCCTTTAAGGTCTCTTATATAATTAGGACCTACGTGGCCACTTTTAACTTGGATAATTACTTTTTTGGTCTTTCCGGTGTTGTCGTCGTGAAAATTTTTTATCCCATCTATACCTCTGTCTGCTCCTTTTCTTTTATCTTGAGCAGGTCTTCCCTCTATTAAGTCTATAGCCCACCATTCGAATTGATAAGGGTCTTCCTTTGCGAGAAATTCAGCGCTTTTTAAGTCTTTTGGTTCCCCAATAACTTCGTAGGGAGATAAATTTTTATCAAAAGAATCTTCTAATCTACGTTTCATAACAATAATTGCTAAATAGGTTATGTCTATACCTATCCATCTTCGATGGAGTTCTTCTGCTTCAGAAATGGTAGTCCCGCAACCGCAGAAAGGATCCAGCACAGTGTCTCCTTCATTACTGCTACCTCTGATTATTCTTGATAAAAGAGGGTTAGGTTTTTGGGTGGGGAACAATTGCTTTACAGGAGGAACTCGGCCTATATCCCAAACATCATCACGAGGAACACCAGCGGATGCCTTGTGATCCATCTGCGAAGGTAGACGATTTCCGTTTTCGTCATATCCGGAAATAATTTTTGCTTTACCAAACCTCTTTTGAGTCGAAGGAGCTCTTTCCATTAAATCTACTTGATTAAAGATTCTTTCTTTTGCATCAGTTTTAGAATAGAAAAATACTACGTCGTGATTTCGCTGGAACTGCCGATTACCAGAAGGCCATTTTCTATAATGCCATATAATCTCGTTTTTAAAATTATCGGCACCAAAAACGGCGTCCATTACTAACTTTAAGTAATGGCTCGCTGTGGGATCACAGTGCAAATATATTGACCCTGTTTCTTTTAAAACTCTTTTCATTTCAAGTAGCCTTATCGCCATCATTACCAGGTAAGCCATCATATCATTGGCCCCTAAGAAGCCTCTCATTGATTGCATTAAATCAGCTACTCCCTTTGGCCCAGTTTCAACAAGTTCCTTATATTCGCTTTCTGATTCGATTCCCCAATGCCAAGTATCTTCAAACGCTGTTATTTGTGCTCTTGACTTCGTCCCGTTTTTTTCTTCGAATAATATATTATAAGTTGCATTTGATTTGAATGGCGGGTCGAGATAGATTAAATTAACACTCTCGTCCGGAATATAGTCTTTCATTATTTTAAGATTGTCTCCGAAGTATAATTTATTTTTCCATTCTGACACTTTTAAACCTCCTTAGAAATCCTATTTAACTGGACATTTCTTTTTGTATTTACAATTTTTACATTTCCACTTTTTTGGAGCTAGAGGTTTTTCTCCGCTTTCTAGTGCTCGAAACTTTTCCAGGGTTTCCAGGGCATTTTTTTTGTCAACTTCTTCTTCCTTGGTTTCTGTCTTATTATTGTTTATTATATACAAATCCGTTTCTTTAATATCTCTCTTAAAGAAGTAACCATATAGGTCTGCTTGAGCTTGCAATATATATTTTTGGAAGAAAGAGAGTTTTTTAGTTCCAGTCGTTTTAAATTCATATACTTTATCTTTGGTTAATCCGTCCGGTATTCCAACAAATACATATTTATCCCATTCGAAATTCCATCTGAAGCTGTGATAATTTTTTCCAATTAATTCATGATAGAATCTTCCTTTATCGGTTGGATTTATTTTTATCTCTTCTATTTCGGGGAGAGTATCTATTTCTCCTTTTTCATAACGCTCTATGGTTCTTTCTCTTTCTTTTTCTATCGATTCTTCTTGAAAATCTTTGTATGTTTCTTTAGGTATAACATATGTACCGTCTTTATTTTTTCCAAAACGATCTACGTATCTCTTTCCATAACTTTCGCCAGGTTTAGATATCCCGGGTAATTTCTTTAAAAATTTTTTATTTACTTTTCCAAACTTTATTTCCGAACCTATATTTAACAATTTGTTTTTACTTTTAGGTAAAGATTCTATAAAGCTGTCTTTTTCTGAAAACCACAGGTGGAGGTCTTTAATATCCGTAGTAGTAGTATTCAAGAAAGCTTCATAAATCCTATCAAACAGATAAGCGGAGAAAAACCCTTCTTCATTTTCCCAGCTTTCGAATAGACATTTTTGCGCACACCAGTAATATTTAGCAATGTTAGCTACGCCTAAAAACGTAAGCTCTTTTTTGGAGCGTCCTCTTCTTTTCTTTTCAGCAATTAATAAATCAGTTATTGATATTTTGTTTTCTTTGAGAAATAAATTAAATTTTATTTCGAAATTCATTTTTAACATTTTTAAACCTTCTTAATTCCTTACAGAATACACGTATTTTACTCCAAAATCAAGGGTGTTTTTGTATGGGTTGGCTTTTTAAAAGACCTATACAGGCTTGTATGAAGGTGTGTTTTTGCGTTTATTGTTCTTTCTCCTTATTTGGGGGTTTGAAGCCTATTTCTATTTTTTTCTCTCTTAAGAATTTCTTTTACCAGGCTAAGATAATCCTTTGCTCCGTGAGAACGAGGAGCGTAGGAAAAAACACTCTGTCCGTTTGCGCTTGCTTCTGCAAGAGAAACGTTGACCCTGATCGGCGTGGAGAAAAGGTTTTTCTTGAGTTCTTTTCGCTGTTCGATTATAAACTTAATTTCCCCCGTGATATTGCGGCGTGTATCGAACAACGTCAAGAGCATACCCATAAGTGAAAGATCACTAAAATCTCTAATCAATGCGAGCAACGAATCTAATCCCTGGAGTGCAAACGGCTCAGCCTGGATGGGGATTAAAACCTCCTTCGCAAAAGTAAAGGCGTTCCAGGTTAATACCCCAAGAGAGGGAGGGCAGTCGATTAATATATAATCGTAATAATCCTGGGGAATTTCAAGCAAAGCATTCTTTAAAAATACATCACTGTTACGTTTTACGATCAGAGAACCCTCTAACTCTGCCAACTTAATTGAGGCTGGGGCTAAATGTACCCCTTCTGTCTCAAGGATTACTTCCCGGATATCCCTGCCGTTTTCAAGTACCTCATAAAGACTGTCTTTAGGGGTAAGCTCGTAAATCTTTTTCCCTAACAAATGGTAGGTTAAGTTACTTTGAGGATCAAGGTCAATCAATAAAACCTTTTTCCCAAGTTTTGCTAATCCAACCCCAATGTTGACTACGGTGGTAGTTTTCCCAACCCCACCTTTTTGGTTTGCTATCGCAATTATATTTTTAGTAAGTCTCATGCGACATCTCTCTCTCAGCGTTCATTACTGTGATAAAATACCGGGCGGGGTTTTCTATGTTGCCGGTTCGCATTCGGTCAGCCACATAAGACGCAACTTCCCTGATCGATCCTTCAGCTATTCCATCTTTTAAAGAATTTACAATAAACCCTCTCAACCCTTTATCATTTTTTACCATTATCTTTTCGCATATTTCGTCAATAAAGATATCTGTTTTTGAGGTCTTTTGAGGATTAAACAGACTCGGTTGCCGGTGGTCTTTTTCAAACTTTGCCTGTTCCTCGGTAGGAGCGTAATCAACAAAAAATTTCAACCATTCAACTTTCATTCCAAATTTTTGAGTAATTTTATAGCTCACATAAAGGTCTGTTTTTTCGTTGATTTCTTTTATCGCGGGGTTGATAACCCTACGTTTTAATTGAGCAAAATCAGAATATTTGTTTTCAACCCCCATTAATTCTCTAAAGTCCTCAATTGATATCTCCGGAAATTCTGCGGGGGGAGAATAGTTTTTCACGTTTTCAAAAAGCACTATCGCGTATTTGCTTTTTAGCCCTTTAATAACTTTTAAGTCAAGAAGGCAAAACATTTCCGGGTTTAAAATTGTCCTTATCACTGTAGGAGGAAAAGCGTACATGAGTTTTTTTGTTTCTTTGTCTATTCGTGCTTCGGAGATTAAATTAAAAAACCCTCTTATTCCCTTCTTGTTTTTTTTGAGAATGTTGTAATGTACCTGAACCTTTGCCAATTTACTAAGCTCTTCTATCAAATCTTTGTTTTTCCAATCCAGTCCGCACAATTCTTTCACCTGCGGGGCTGGAAGGTAAAATACATTAGGATATTCAACATCTGTGTTTCTGACTTTCCGATTTTTGAGTTCCCTTTGAGCGAGATACAAGAGAGAGTTATACGCTTTACGCTGCGCCTCAGTTAAATTGCCTCCAATCTGTACAACCTCTGTTGCTTTTTTTAACTCCTTCTTTTTCAATTCATCTGGTAGTTTTTGCTCCAATTTTCCCTCCTTAGTTTTCCACATTATATCCTGACTTAACTATTTGTCAAGTGTCAGGATAAGGGGGGTCAAATGTCAGGATAAGGGGGGTCAAATGTCAGGATAAGGGGGGTCAAATGTCAGGATACCCCCATTCAAACCTTTGCAATTAAAGAACCCTGGAAACCTAAAGTTTTAAAGCTTTAAAGTATATATACAACGTAGTGTAAAAAATGAATGTGGAAAACTTAATTTTTTAGTCTTTAATATCAAAAAACAACGTTCTACGAACAACGATTTTTATAATTAATTCAGGATAAGGAAAAACTAAAAAAAACCAAGCAGAGCCTTAAATAGTACATTCTTTTCTTCCGATTAATAAGGTCATTTATCTTTACGTTATTTGTTGAAATTATCCCAACACACTACCATTAAAACCTACGGTTTTGCAAAATGTCAACCAAAAATCGAGGTGTTAAACATAGGGTTAAGCCGGAGAAATCGATTGTGACGTTCCTGTATAGGCGGTTTTTTGGGGGGTTGACATTGTAATGCCTACACATATAATTGTTATATGTGTAGGCTATTAAGCAAGCGTCGGAAAATGTCGAACATACAACCCTTACGGGTTGCATGTTTTCCGTTTTCCTGCTTGTTGGGGGTGTACCCCCAAACCCCTGGGCAGACCGGAGGTCTGTGTGAAGCATAATAAGCGAATAGGTATTCGCTTAAGCGAGATACAGCGGAGAAGAGTCAGGGAAGGAGCGGAGTCGGAGAGTGTGAACATTTCGCAATACATTCGAGACCGAATGTTTGCTCCAAAGAAAGATCTCTCCGATATCGCATATCAGCTTCACAGAATCGGAGTCAATCTCAACCAAATTGCCAAAGGGGTAAACGTGGGAGACGGAGTTGATCCGGATGAGTTGGGGAAAGTTGTCGGCGAAATCTACAAAGAGATCAAGAGAGTGAGGGGAGTAATATGATCATCAAAACAATCCGGCAGGGATCGTCAGGAGGCGGATCAGGGAGAGAGCAATATCTTACAAAAAACAACCGGCAGGAATGGAGCTATCAAAACTTTCAAGAAAGACGAACTTTGACCGGTTTAAGCCGGGAGCAGTTCGGCGATGACAAAAACAAACACTTCATTGTCTCATTTCCGAAAGATATCGAACTCTCCGGAGGCCACAGGGAGGCGGTCCGGGATTTTTGGTCCGAGAAGTTCAATGATCGATATTTAAAAATAGTACAGCATGAAAACCATTTTCACGTACTTTTATCGAGAAGTCAGAGAGACGGGAATCTCCTCGATATGAAAAGGAGTGAGTATATGAAGATGGGCAAAGACTGGCATGATTTACTCAGAGCAAAAAAATTAGTACCCGAGAAGTATTATCCTGTCATGGACAAATTCGGAGAGAAGAGAGAAGCGGTATTGAGTAAATGGCAACATCAATCTTACGAAAGAGTCAATTCCATGGCAAAGGATCATAACGTCAATATGAGTAATGTTGAAAGTTTTAAAGGAGCAGCTAAGGCGATAGGAGAAAGAACAAGGGATCTTCTTAACGAGGGAAGACTCACAGAGACGAAGAACTTACTCAGAGCCACAGGTGCGGATCTCACCAGGGTAACGACCAACGCAGGGAGAGAAAGAGTTTATGTCAAATTTAAAAACTTCAAAGGGAAAGAGGTAAAAGTTAGACTTGACCGATTGAATCCACTCGCAAAGGAAAAAGTAAGCGGGCTTTTAAAGGAATGGGAAAAGGTTAAGCAGGAGTTAAGAGAAAAAGAAACAACCAGGGTAAAGATACGAGAAGAAGCGAAAACAGAGTTTAAAGATCAGAAAGAAAAAATACGAGAGGTAAGAGGACTTGAGAGAAAAATCGAATACGACATCGATAGGGCAGAATACAAAATAAAATTTTTAAAGGGTCAGTTGATAGAAAAAAACAGAGCAAAAATAGAAGAGAAAGAAGAAGACCTCTTGAAACTCAAAACAGAATTTAAAACAGCAAAGAAAAATCTTGATACTTCAAAACTCAACACTGTGCTTAAAGGTGCTGCTTTATTAACAAAAGAACTTGGAGAGTTAGCCAAGGGGCTTGATCTTGATATTGGTATTGGTCGAGGAATACCGGGGATTTAAATGGAATTTAAGAGAATTTTTATTGCTGGTTTTTGGATAGGATTAATTTCTTTTGTAGGTTTTTTTCTTTTTTGGTTTATTCCGGACACGGTTGCCTATCCGAACACAGCTATCGATAGGATCCCTGACCTATTAGTACAATCCGGTAAAGTATCTTTTGTCTTTTTCCTTTTTGGAATTGTAGTCGGAATAGTGAGAGTTTTTGTTCATTCGATTGAAAGCGAAGTCGAAAAGCGAGTGATAGAAAGAAAGAGAGAATTGGTCGAGGAATACAGGAAGAAAATTTCAAAAGTCAAAGAGCGAGAGGGGGCGCTCGAGGAAAAAGAAAAAAACCTAAAAACGAGAGAAGGGGATGTTGAGGAGATTCTTTTCCGGAAGCGATTACAGGGAGAGGACAACGATTAAAAAGCAGGCCCCCAAAGGGACCTGCTGTCGCATGTACGTACTAGACGCACAATCAATAATATAGTCAAAAAGCTTTTTTTTGCAAGGAGAGAACCTCGTTAAATAAAGCCATTTGATAAGAGTTAGTTTTTTAATTATAATTAAAAAGGAGGTCGCATGTACGTTAAAGGAGAAAAGGGGAGTAAAGATAGGTGGTATATTGGATATGCTATGATAACTACAACAGAAGAAGGGTTAATTATTGAGGTGCAGAGATGGTCTTACTGGTGTAAGAAGTTTGGTGTTACGAAAGCCGGTAATTTTGTTATGAGAGGGACAATAAGGCGAGTAGGGGGGATTTATACGGATTTAAGTAAGTCTTACAACGTAAAAGTTTTAGTCAAGAAGATATCGAAGTCTTAACGGGGAAAATTAAGTTGGTTATTTGCTTTTTAAAATGTCGCATTAAAAAGCTTGAAAGTCAAGGGGTTTGATGTTATATAAAAGCCCTATAAAGCTTGGGATTAAAGAGTTTAAGGGGTTGACTTTTACTTTTGGAGGTTTAAATTTTTTGAAAGGAGGTTATTATGATCAAAAAACTTTTTTTTATTTTGTTAGTTTGCTCTGTAGTATATGGCCAAGACTGGTGGGATGAAGCTCAAATAATGTTTGAGGAGTACAAGGAAAATTTATACGAAAGCGGTGGAGCTTTGTATTCCTGGGAAGACGTTATGAATACAGATGACAGATTTCGTCATCAGATGGGTGCGGGATTCGTACCTCCTTCAAGCAAGACATATAACGTGGCGCGGGCTCATCTTGACCTGGACGCTGATCTGGGCTGTAAAGGAATTTTCGTGCATTCCGATTTTAACCAGTTTTTTGATGACGAGGCACTGGTGAATTGGTCGACGAGCTTTATAGAGAATACTCTTTGGAACCAGTTGATTTTTGCTCTGTATTCCAGTAACACCTGGGGACAGTTACAGACTTTTATGCAGGACTACGGTCTTAAAAATCTCCAGTTGTCAGCAGATAGATGTAATGACGCGGAACTAAAAGCAATGGTTCAGGATCCTATCTATCAAGCAATGTCATGGAGTCAAAAACTCTGTGTAAACGGAAAGATGACAGGAGGATCAAGTTATCCGGAAGCTGTGAGTTGGTGTAAGAGTAGGGCAGCCGATGCGGCTCTCGGTAATGATCCGGCGGCGAGCGCTGCGGAAATTAAAAATTGTTATGAAATTACAGATTGTGCTGGGGACGAGCAGTTCCTAAAGGCTCTGCTTGGTTATCATGAGTTAGTCTCGGCCATGAAGGTTGTAGAAGGGGGGAGTAAAAGAGTTCTCCGCTACGAATACAATCCTCCATCGATGGACATAAACGAGTTAATTGATAGTTTAAACGTGCTTAATTCCGCTTATTATGACTCTGTTGTGGCTATATTTAATAACGAAATGCCCGGAAGTGAATCCGAATTGTATTCAAAACTGGAAAGGTACATTAAATACTTGTCGCCCCCTGGGGCCCCTGTCGACGCGGACGCGATTAAACAAGCTTCTCTCTCAAGCCCCTTTGAAAGAGGGTCTTTGAAAACGCAAATCGTGAGTGTGGGATCCTATTCGGCGGCAATGTATCTTTTGAACAGGCTTGAAAATTTTATTCATTCCTGCGCGGGGTCGGACTTTAGGGTTAATGAAGAGGAAATCCAAAGGTACAAGGAAAGAGTGAGTTTCCTGAGAAAGCAAATGGATCATTTATATAATAGCTATACGGTTATCAATGGGTTTTCTTCTTCAATTAATGACGCCGCGGGGTATCTTACGTCAAGAGCGACAGGCAGGTATATACAGCAAGTAGAGAGAAACGCTAATAGAATTGGAAGTGCTAATCCGGTTTACGGAATTCCAAGCAGAGGAAGATAAGTATGCTGTATTTAATTCTATTGGTCTCGGTACAAAAGGAGGAAGTATGAGAAAAAATGTTTTTTATGTCTTCCTCGGAGCAGTCTTAATTATCGTTTTCTTGGCATCCTGTTCAGATAGTTCTACAGGTCCGGAGGAAGAAGATGTAGAGTTTGTAAGAGACTTTCATTTAATTGTTTCTTCTGGAGAAGGCATTTTGGAGTATTTGCCGGATACTCTCGCGTACATCGATAGCGCGATTGCCATACTTAATGTTGCCCAGGCTGGTGCTGCAGGGATAGATCCGGATACAGCAGATATAATGCATACTTGTACAAAGGGATATATTCTGAAAGCGGATTTAGGGAGCGCAAACGAAGAAAGAGAGGTTACTGACCCTGGAGAAAAAATATTTTCGATTGCTTACCCAAAAGATCTGCCTTGGGGGGAACAAGCAGCAATAGCAGATATTGAAATATTTGTTAGGCCTTTGGATACTACGTACTATTTTGAAGATGGAAGGATTGGAACTTTTTTTAGTATCTTCTACGGGGCTGACACAACAGTCGAACACGGTATACAAACTAAAATTTACAATTATGGGTCCGTTATTGAAATCGCACCCAGTGCAGGGACAGGATATTCAATCAGAAATTAAAGTGAGGTGATTATGAATTTTTTTAAAGTGCTTGGAAATATTTTTCTTGTTATTTTGAAGATAATAGGGGGGATGGCTAAGGGGCTTTTTTGTATAGGTGGTATACTCGGGATCAGTAGTTTTCTAGGCCCAAAAGAATAAAGAGAAGGGGGGCTCTCTCCCCCCTTCTTTATGCACAATGGCTTTTAAAAAAAACGAACACCGTATATGCCGGAGAAGAGCACTCAGACCCTCTCAAACAAAAATACAGCCCTCTGGAGTCGGTTCTTCGCACTCAACCCACCTCTTTACCGAGATAAATTTTGTGAAGCTTACCTTTAATCTTTTTATAGGCGCTGAAGTATGGTCCATATTCCTTACCTTTAATCTTTTTGTATTCCGCTCTGATAGTCCAATTCTGTAACTTTTTTGATAGATTTTTCTGTAACTTTTTTGGTGTCCTTTTTTTTGCCTTCTTTGAAGATGATTTGAAGTGCTTATGTAGACTGGCAACGTTTTCATGAAATTCTTCATTATCATCCATCCATGGATGATATCCGATTCTTGATTTTTTCTTCTCCGTTCTTTTTATGGGTTTCTTCTTGTTGAGTTTTACTTTTTTTCGGTAACTTTTTTGGTGTCCTTTTTTGTCAGGTTTTTCTGTAACCATAATTCAACATAATAGTTAGTGGGGGAGATGTCAAGGGTTTTTATTCGTATTTAAGAAAGGAATGTTTGACATTTTGGAGTATTCTCGTATAATAATAGTATCATAAAGGAGGAATTGTGAAACATTTTAAAAAGTTATTGTTAATCTTAATTTTTGTTTTACTTATTTTTTGGGGTTGTGAAGGAGACGAAGCTACCGGACCTGATAATGTTGAGATGACTATAGAAAATTATTACCCTTTGGCCATCGATAACAGTTGGAGTTATATAGACACCACTACTGGCTTCACTTGGAATCCCAGAATTACTGGCTCCCAGGAATACGAGGGGACAATTTTATATAAAATAATTGACCCTGTCCCTTCTGAATATATGAGCGGAGCATGGGATAATACAGACGAGCGTTTTGTAGGTTATAAGGACAACGAAGTTCTTTCACTTTTTTCAATAGGCGAAGATACAATGGTTTGCGTAATGTATGATACCATTGGAACTGTACTTTTAAAAGAACCATTAGAAGTAGGGACTGAATGGATAACTATGATATGGCCTTGGCATTTTTGCAATTGGGAGCCAATGCAAATGTATACCTTTTACATAGAAAAAACAGATATGCATGTTGAAGTGCCAGCAGGTTCTTTCAGTAATTGTATTAAAGTAGACATATTAGAAGATAATGCATTTACAGGAGGATATTTTATCTTTGCTCCGGGGGTTGGTTTAATCAAATACAAATGGCCTGATTGGGAAGAAGATCATTTTTATGAACTACAATTTTACAAAATATAGAAAGCAATATATGGCATCAGGAGACAGGCTTAATTTTTTATAGATTTTTCAATTCCTTCAATCTCATAGCTTTTGTCACTGCATCGTAGTATTCTATACTGTAGTAATCAATTAAAATATTAATATCATTCGTAAATACACTTGAAGATTGAAGCGATCTCTGTAAACTTAGAGATATAAAAGTTCTCGGAGTATACCAAGTAGAAGAATTTGATGCTGAGTCAATAAAGGGAGCGCCGTATTTTACCGTGAGAGTTTTTATTAATTCAACCGGCAATTTTTCAGTATAATTTTCAAAAGAAGGGGTAAATATCATTCTACCTTGAACCAATTTGTCTTTTAAGAAGTAATAAGAGCCCAAGCAAGAATTTCCTAAAACTGTATCAATAGATATTAGGGCTGGAAATCCGTCTTTAGTTTTCATTTCTTCTACTATTCTATCCTTAATTTTAATTACTGATTTAGATTCTCCCCATTTAAAACTTTTAAAATCATAAGGTCTTGTAAATGTTAATAGGGGTTCATATACAAAGCCAATAGGATCGCCTTCCGGTAGTCCTTCAAGCATAGAACCAAATCCATCAAGATAAGAACCCTTAAAATAGTTATTATCTCGAACATCGTAGGTTCCATCCGAGTTAGTGTCCGAAAAAGAGTTAGCATAGCAGTAAGGAAGAGTTACAGAATTTCCCAGAGCGTATATTTCCAACCAGTTTTCCTTAGAAGATTTAAAACATTCGACTACTTGACCTGGACTCAATTGAGTTACAATTTCAGACTCCTTAGATGGGCTCTTTCTAACATTAGCAACAGTATTAGAATAGCGAACTGAACGTAAGTTTAATTTTGTCGCCTTTAAACTCATGGCACACATATATAAAAATACTATTGAGAGAATCACTA
>Ga0315532_1000744_pt1 | contig 25832 bp, 26 predicted proteins | sample SalMarWE160370MG_FD_203082 | JGI IMG/M metagenome (GOLD analysis project Ga0315532, IMG submission 203082) | Salt marsh sediment microbial communities from the Plum Island Ecosystem LTER, Massachusetts, United States - Salt Marsh Sediment WE1603-70 ...
GCAGCATAGAGTCCATAATAAGGGACCACAAGTTCAAGGACCAGCAGCTGGCCGCCTACGGGCTGCCCCCGGACATGCCCGACGACGAGGCCGTGGAGAGGCTCGCCGCCTCGGACCCGCTGCCCCGGCTCCAGAGGCTCGGGAAAGGGGTGCCCCTCCCCTGCACCGCTATCTACCACGGCGCCGAGGACGACAACGTGCTCCCCGACGCCAACGCAGTGGCGCTCGCGGAGGCGCTGACGGCTGCGGGTGCCGAGGTCAGGCTTGAGCTCTTCCCCGGGGTGGGCCACAACACCTACGGCATGGGCGAGGAGATGCAGAAAAGGCTCAAGGCTTTTTTCTCCACCCTCTAAACCCTTCTTAAACATATAACACGCCGAGACGCTATAGGTTGTCAAAGGTGTCTGCGTGGAGCTGAAACACATAACCGAAGGCGTCGCCTACATCCCGGGAGCCGTCAACGTCGGCGTCATAATAAATGGGGACAAGGCGACCCTCATAGACACTGGGCTTGACAGGGACTCGGGCAGGAACATAAGGAGGCTCCTGGAAGCCGAGGGCATCAAGATCACCGCCATAGTGAACACCCACAGCCACGCCGACCACTTTGGCGGCAACGACTACCTGGTCAGGAACACGGGCGCCGAGGTCTACGCGTCCTCGGTGGAGGCGGGGATCATCCAGAACCCGTTGCTGGAGCCCATCTACCTCTTCCACGGCGCCGCCCCCATCAGGAACCTACGTAACAAGTTCGTCCTCGCCAAGCCTTCGCCCGTCCACCACATACTCGAAACAGGCATGACGACGATCGAGGACAGGAAGCTCATGATCGTGCCCCTGCCTGGGCACAGCTTCAACCAGATCGGCGTGCTGGTGGACGACGTGCTATTCTGCGCCGACGCCGTGTTCAGCGGGCGCGTCATCGAGAAATACAGGATACCCGTGGTCCAGGACGTGGGGAGCCACCGGGAGACCCTGAAGACACTGAGGGAGACCAGCCACACGCTGTATGTGCCCAGTCACACGGAGCCCACGGGGGACATCACCGCCCTCGTAGACGTGAACCTCGGCGTAGTCGAGTCCATCACCTCGGACATCCTCGGGCTTCTGGACGAGCCTAAAACCGTCTCCGAGATACAGTCGGGGCTGTGCACCGGGTACGGCCTGGACCTAGACGTGGTGCAGCAGTACTACCTGATACACACCACTCTCATGGCGTACCTGGGCCACCTCTACGAGGAGAAGACGATAGAGATCAAGCTGGAGGACAACACCCTCCGCTGGTCTAAAGCCCGGTGACGCTCGGCGGGGAGGCGGAGGCACCCAGCTTTGAAAAAGGAGCCCTAGGAGGCCAGCCATAATCTTATCACCCCAGAGATTATGTAAAAACATGCCCGATGTCGTTGAACTCACCATAGCCAAGTTCCACTCAGACCTCAGGGAGGGCGCCGTGACGTGCCGCGACATCGTGGAGGCTTACCTGAGACGCATCGAGGCTTATGATCAACCCACGGCGCTAAACGCCTTCGTCGTCCTGAACCCTGATGCTTTGAACCGGGCCGACGAGCTCGACGAGGAGTTCATCAGGAAGGGTAAGCTGAGGCCGCTCCACGGGGTGCCCGTGGCCGTCAAGGACAACTACGACACAGCGGGCCTCCAGACGGCGGCGGGGAGCCTCGCCATGAAGGGGAGCCTGCCCCCGGATGACGCCTGCCAGGTGAGGAGGCTCCGGGAGGCGGGGGCGGTGGTGCTGGGGAAGACCAACATGGCGGAGTGGGCGTTCAGCCCGTACCAGACGGTGAGCAGCATAGCAGGCACCACCAGTAACCCATACGACCTTGAGCGCGTCCCAGCGGGGAGCAGCGGGGGCACCGCCGCCGCCATCGCCGCCAATCTAGCCCTGGTGGGCCTAGGCACCGACACCGGCAACAGCATACGGGGCCCCAGCAGCCACTGCTGCCTGGTCGGGGTGCGCAGCACCATGGGGCTGACAAGCCGCGACGGCATAGTGCCGCTGTACCTGAGGAACGACGTCGGCGGCCCCATGTGCAAGACCGTCGAGGACGCCGCCAGGGTGCTCGACGCCATAGCGGGGTACGACCCGGCCGACCCAGTCACGAAGCATAGCATGGGAAAGACTACGGATAGCTACACGGAGCACCTAGACGCAGACGGGCTTGAAGGCAAACGCGTTGGAGTATTCAGATACTACACGGACCAGCCCACCACCGACCCGGAGGTCCTCAAGGTCTTCGAGGAGGCTATAGATGATCTGGACAGCGGCGGCGGCGAAACGGTGGACCCCCTCGTGATCCCCGGCTTCGAGGAGCTGACCGAGGACATCTGGTGCAGAACCTTCCGCCGCGACCTAGAGAACTACTTGGCTACCCTCCCGGACCCGCCCCACAGGACCCTGAAGTCCATCGTGGACAGCGGCCTCTACAGCGAGTACATCGCCGAGAGGCTGAAGGAGATGCTCGAGGCGCCGGAGCCGACCTGCGGCGACATCTACACCGAGCCCAAGAACATCAGGCTACGGAACGCCGTCGTAGTAGCCATGGACGAAGCCGGGGTAGACGCCATCGTGTACCCCACGTGGAGCAACCCTCCCCGGCTCATCGGCGACATGGAGAGCCCCCACGGCGACAACAGCCAGAAGATACCGCCCCACACCGGGCTGCCGGGGTTCACCGTCCCCATGGGGTTCACCCACGGCGGCCTCCCGGCCGGCCTCCAGATGGTGGGCCGGCTCTTCAGCGAGCCCACGCTGTTCAGCGTCTCGTACGCCTACGAGCAGGCGATGAGGCATAGGAGACCCCCCGACGATTTCTCTGGTCTGTGACCCCACCTGTTTTTAACCTGAGTCACCGATTCAGACACGGTGGAACCGGTGATCCCGTGGCTGAATCTGGGGCTCTTGGTGTACTCCTCTATCCTGTTCCTGTACTTCTACGTGATGAGCGTGGCCCCGGCGGGCCTAGCCAAGGTCGTGGGGGACGATGCCTACGCCCGGTGTGCGAGGTACCGCCAGGCGGCGATGCTCTTCGAGTTCCTGGCGGCGGCTGGGTACGTCGTATACTTCTATCACCCTCTCCCAGTGCCTCTACCTAGGACGTTTTCCTGGGGGTGGAACGTGTCCAAGGCGCTGGGGCTCCTCATCGGTGTACCGAGCATGTATATCATGCTGAGGGGGATGAGGGACGCGGGCGAGGAGTCCCTGACCCCGAGCAAGGGACGGACCATGTTCGGAGGAATATATGAGCGCGTCAGGCATCCACAGGCCACGGGGGAGGTGTTCCTGAGGTTCACCATGGGCCTGCTGCTGAACTCCCCGTTCCTGGTGCTCTTCAGCCTCATCGACGTCCCGATGTACCTCATAATGTGCAAGGCCGAGGAGCAGGACCTCATACTCAGGTTCGGCGACGCCTACGTCGAGTACATGAAGACGACGGGGGCTTTCATCCCGAGGATGAAACGAAGCTAAAACTCCTCTATTGTCACGGGTCTACGCTGAGCATGGAACAGCGTGTCCAGCGCGTCGACGTAGCCCTCGTCGGAGACCCCGGCCAGCCCCATCATCCATAGCTTCCTGAAGTCCACCACCCCCATGATGAGGGACGAGAACCACGCCACATCGAGCGTGATCTCCACATCGTAGCCTCCGCCATCCACGACCACTGGTTTTCCGTCGGTGAAGTGGACGACCACGGCGCCGTCGTTCTCGGGAAGGAAGCTGTCCCGGACCGTTAGCTTAGTCTTGAGGCTGACGCCGTTGAAGCCGTGGCCGGCGAGCTCCTCCCATATGCCTCGGGCGTCGATGACCCTGTACATGATTCCCAATCCTTGGACGTTGGTCTCCTGGCTCGTGTAGAACATGTGAGGCACCCCGTCACGCGGGTCCCTGGAGACGAAGTGAAGGTCGTCGTCCACGGTGTTCAGCACCACCCTGTCCACCTGGTCGAGCTGCACACCCAGGAAGCTAAGCAGGCCCCGGAGCGCCTCAGGCGTCTCGTATATCAGCGTGTGTATCTTGAGGTTCTGGAGCAGCTCGTGGTCCTCCATGAGCTTCTTATAGTCGAAAGCTGCGAAGCCCTTCACCTCGCCGCCTTCCCTGTACCCCACCACCTTGAAGCGGTTGACGAACCGTTCGAAGTAGCTCCTCCTCTTCTCTATCATGCCGTGGGTCCGGTGGGCGTACCTGTTGAAGCAGGCGGTCAGCGCCTCCACGTCCGACTCGCCGAGATACGAAACCTTGTCCCTGGGGCCCCTGGGCAGGTCCTCGGGCCTGAACCTGTACTGGTTCATCTTCCTGCCGTACCCGTAGCCCATCTTCACGTAATAGTCCGACCTGAACGGGTAGAGGGCCACGAGCTTGGCGCCCCTGCCCCGGTAATGCCGGTGGAAGTACTCCATCAACTCCTTGGAGACGTGCATCTTCCTGTGGAGGGGGTCTACGCAGACGTTGCCGACGCCGCCCACGAGGATTGGAGACTCGTACAGCGTCATCTTGAAGTCGTGGAGCCTCATCCCACCCACCATATCGCCGCCCCTGTAGCAGCCGTAGTAGTTGACCAAGTCGTCGTCTCTCTGCGCGGCCTTCATCCGCTCTACCCAGCCCCGCCTCCGCTCCTGCGTCACGTCGGTGAACATCGCGGGGTATGAGTCCAGCGTTATCCTCGTATAGTCCTCGAACTCGTCGTCCCTGATCCGCCTGACCTCGCTCATGCCCTGAAAGAAGATCGGTGAAAAGATAAAGGTAAAGGGCTACCTGAGCTCGTCGAGGAGCTTCTCGACGTCGGGCTTGAGGGGCTGCCCCACGAGGGGCCCGTCCTTGAGGGCTGGGAAGCTCGTATGGTACGGCGGCCTCTGCTCCCTGTAGAAGACGCCTATGGGGATGCGGTCCCCCCACTCCAGCGCCTTGTGGTAGGCGGCGTCGAAGTCCCCCGCGTCGTGGCCCTCGTCCTCCAGCTTGTAGACCCGCTCCTTGTAGAACTGGTACGTGTTGACCCTATTGAAGGTCACGCAGGGCTGCAGCACGTCCACCAACGCGAAGCCAGTGTGCCCTATGGCCTTCTTGAGCACCTCGGTCATGTGCTGGGGCTCCCCGGCGAAGGTCCGGGCCACGAACGAGGCGTCGCCGGTGAGCGCCTGGGTTAGGGGGTTGACGCCTGTCTCGAAGCTGCCCCGTGGGCTGGTCTTGGTCACGAACCCCTTCTTGCTCGTGGGGCTGGTCTGCCCGGTGGTCAAGCCGTAGATGAGGTTGTCGTGTATCACGTAGGTCATGTCCACGTTCCGCCTGGCGGCGTGGGCCAGGTGGCCCAGCCCGATGTTGAACGCGTCGCCGTCACCGGCGAACCCGATCACAGTGAGATCGTGGTTCGCCAGCTTGACGGCCGTCGCCGCCGGCAGCACCCTGCCGTGGATGGTGTGTATCCCGTTCACGTTTATATAGTCGGTGAACTTGCCGTGGCAGCCTATACCCGTCACAGCCACCACCTCCTCCCGCCTAAGCCCCAGGCCCACGAGGGCCTGCTTCACCGTCATGAGTATCGCGAAGTTGCCGCAGCCGGGGCACCACGTGTTGGCGGCCGGGGTCCCGAAGTCCTTCATGGATAACATCACGCCACCTCCAGTACCCTGTCACGTATCTCGTGGGGCGTGAACGCGCGGCCGTCGTACCGGAGAGCCACATGCTCGAAGCCGTAACCCGTGTTGAGTTTGATGAGGGTCCCCAGCGGGGACGCCCTGTTGTTCTCGACGAGGATCGTCTTGCCTTTTAGGTACTGGGGCAGGCCATCGGGGAAAGGCTCCACCACGGCCACCTGGACGTACCTCGCCTTGACTCCCTCGTTTTCGAGCATCCCTATGGCCTCGAGGGCGGGCCCCTTGGTGCTCCCCCACCCGACGAGGGTGATGTCGGGGTCCTCCGCGCCGTAGACCCTTATGGGCTCCAGCGCCTCGACCGCCTCCCTGATGCGGGGTGTCTTCCTGAACCTTTTGTCGACCATCATCCTCGTCAGTTCGGAGTCTGAGGTGCTGAACCCTCGTTCCACGTGCTCGTTGCTGTTGGCCAGCACCAGCGCGTTCAGCGTCCCCGGCGTGGCGCGGGGGCTGACGCCGTCCTCGGTGATCCTGTACCTGCCGTATTCGTCGTCGCCGCTCCACTCGGTGACCAGCTTGCCTCTGTCGATCTCGACCCTGGAGGCGTCGAAGGGCTCCGTGGTCTTGTGGCTCTCGACGACGTTCTTGTCCGTGAGCACGATGACGGGTATCTGGAACCTCTCCGCCAGATTGAACGCCTCGGCCGTCATATGGAAGCACTGGTCCACGTCGCCCGGCGCCAGCACCACGCGCTGGAACTCGCCGTGGGCGCCGTAGACGGCGAACAGCAGGTCGCCCTGGCCAGAGTAGGTAGCGAGGCCCGTGCTGGGGCCGGGGCGCTGGGCAAGCATCACCACCAAAGGCGTCTCCGTCATGGCCGCCAGGCTCAGGCCCTCCGTCATGAGGCAGAAGCCGCCTCCGCTGGTGGAGGTCATGGACCGCACCCCCGAGTAGCTCGCGCCCACAGCCATCAGTATGGCGCTTATCTCGCTCTCCGTCTGCACCACCGCTACGCCGCTCTCCGCGTCGTGGGCGAACATGTAGTGCAGCACCGGACTGGCCGGCGTCATGGGGTACGCCGAGTAGAACCTGCATCCGGCGGCCAACGCGCCGAGGGCCACAGCCTCGTTGCCCGTGAGCCATATCCTATCGGGGCGCGTCCCCGGCTCCACGGTGCACTGGAACCCATAGTCGTGCTCGGACACGTGCTCCCAGCCCCTCTGAAGCGCCTCCACATTCGTCTCCACGATCCGTGGCCTACCCTCGAAGGTCTCGGCGACCCCCTCCTTCAGCGTGTCGAGGCTGAGCCCGATGAGCGCGGCCACGGCGCCCAATGCGACGGTGTTCCTCATGATCTCCGGGCCTTCAAGCTCCTTCACGATCTCCGTCATGGGCACGGGGTAGAAGGCCACGTCGTCCCTCCCCGTCTCCCCGGGGTCGAACCCTTTCTCGTCGACGATGATGCCGCCGCCTTCGTTGACGCTGTCGAGGTGGATGGAGACGGTCTCCTCGTTCAACGCCACAAGGAGATCGGTGTGCGGCGTCGGGCTGTGCACCTCCCTGCTGGAGGCCCTCACCCTGTAGAAGTTGTGGCCTCCCCTGATGAGGCTCGGGTAGTCTATCTCCCCGAAGCAGTGGAACCCCGCCCTCATCAAAGCCTTCCCGAGGAGCATGCCGCTGCGGCTTATCCCCTGCCCCGCCTCGCCCCCGATGATTATGGAAACCGTGTCGTCCAATAACCCTGAACACTTCATCCCAAACACTCCTATAAAACCCAGAACATGAATACCCCGAGAAGCACGGTTAATATAGGTTTAGCATGGGTTGGCTGTTCTATTCGGAAAACATTTAAAACGTATAAACCGGCGTATCATGGGATAGGTGAAAGCATTGCCTACAATCACTGTTAGTGACGCTTGCGACGGAAGCGCCGTGTGCGTGGACGTCTGCCCCATGAACGTGTACGACCTCGTCGACAACAGGGCCGTCCCAGAGAGGGCCGACGACTGCATCATGTGCATGGCGTGCGTAAACGCATGCCCCAACCAGGCAATCACGGTCGAGGAGTAACCCCTCGAAACCTTTTTCCACTTATTTTTAATGTTTAGTGCTGCCTTACAGCTATAGCCCTCACTATGTCGGCGGTGTTCTCGGACCAGTCGGCGACGGTCTCGATGGCGTCGAGGAACTCGTTCAAAAGAATGAGCGCGCCGGTGGTGAACTCCGGGAACTCCAGAGACGCGAAGAGCTTCCTCGCCTCCCCGTAGAGGTCGTCGATGTTCTCCTCCAGCATCTCCACCTCGTTAGCCAGCGTCAGCGCCTTCCTGCCGTCCTTCGGTAGGGCTTTGATACACTGGGTCAGGACCTTGACGCAGTCCACGTTAGCCCTGACCATGTTCATGGTGGCTTCCTTCATCTCGTCAGGCGCCTTCTCGAAGGGGATGCTGTTGAGTATCCTGCCGGCCTCCTTGCTCCAGTCGGCGATCCAGTCCACGGCGCGAACCAGCTCCATTAGGTCGTCCCTCTCCTCGGGGAACATCTCGCCCTCGGTGAGCTCCTCCACCATGTTGCGGCGGAGCTCGTCTGCCTGCATCTCCATATCGGAGACGCTCATGTAGGACCTCTTGCACTTATCGTGGTCACACTCGGCCGCCGCCTCCACCATCTCGTAGAGGCTGTTCACCGCCTTCTGGGTCAGCTTGAGGTGGTCCTCCACCATCTTCAGGACCTTGTGCCCTCTCTTGGGTGCGAACCAGCCGAACAATCTCCTTGACAAGTTAAGCCAACAAATCTCTGTTGTACTATACTATATACTTTCCTTCCTCATCCTGTCTAGATCAAATGATAGTACAGGATGACGGCGGCAGGGATGACGTAGAACAACGCCGCGATCATCAGCGGTATCCTCGACGAAGACGAGACAAAGGCGGCCACACGCCTCACGAGCCTCGAGAACGGCTTGAGCAACGGCATGAAGAGCAACGCCCCCACCAGGTTTATGGTGAGGTGCACCAGCCAAACCCCGAGGCTGACGGGGTCGCCTGTAGCCAGCGCCGCTATCATCACGTCGAAGACGGTCCCGACGTTTGCGCCGAGGATGTAAGGCAGTATATGGTACTCGGCCCTGATGACGCCGCTGGAGGCCAGGGGAACCAGGAGCGAGACCATCACCGTGGTGCTGGGCACCATGAGCGTGAAGATTAAGCCGGCGGCGAACGCCCTAATCGGCCTCGAAAAAGTCATCCTTATCAGGTTCCAGCTCCGAGGCATGCTGAATATCGCCGTCATGTACCGTTCCACGGCAGCCAACGCGAGCACCAGTGAAAGCCCCCCCAACACCATACCGACCCACGGAGGAACGACCCCCAGAAGGGGATCCACCCAGGGAGTAGCAACGTCCAGCAGATCAGGCACCGCGTTCAGCCAAGACGCCCTGACGAAGATAGAGCTACCACGCCACGCGATCTTCGTGAAGACACCGTAGAAGAGCTCGACGGGGTAGAAGATGGCTAGGGTGAACAGGTTGTATAGCACGTGGCTCATGGTAACGTTGAACGCGGCCTCGCTCCCGCCCTGCCCCTTCATCCTCTCAAGCAGCGAGATGAGGAAAGGCGTGACGGTCGTCCCCATCTCCGCGCCTATCATGGTGGCCACCGCCAGCGATATGGGCAGCACACCGCTCGACGTGAAGGCAACCACTATGGAGTCGAACGCCCCTGAGCTTTGCAGCAACGCCGTGGATATCCAGCCCGCGAACACGCCGCTCGTGGTGTCACTGATCAGCAGCACGATCCTCTCCGCGAGGGCTTCACCCATGATGGTGGCAGACGACTTGATGAGCACGATGGCTGAGACGAAGAAGTACAGCGCCGTCAACGAGCCCAGGATGTTCCTAGCGTTGGATGCCAACGAGGAGATTACATAGTGATACGGATAAAAAAATAGAGTATAGAGGTTATATAGCCTATATAGAGTGGGCCTAGAACGCCCTTATGGCTATGGCCCGCGCTATGTCCACGGTGTTCTCGCACCAGTCCGCCACCATCTCCACGGCGTCCATGAACTCGTTCAAGAGGATCGCAGCGCCGCGGGTCATGCCCAGATCCTCGATACCGGCCATTATCCGCCTGGACTCCGCGTACAGCTCGTCCACGTCCTCCTCCAGAAGCTCCACCTGGTCCGCGAGCTCCAGCGCCTTCCTAGGGTTCCCCGACAGAGCGCGGATGCACTTGGCCAAGACCCTTACGCAGCTGTAGTTCACCCTGCACATGTCCTCTATGGACTTCCTCAGCTCCTCGGGGAGCCTCTCGAACGGGATTATAACTAGAATCCTGCCTGCCTCCCTAGCCCAGTCGGCTACCCAGTCCACGGCGCGCACAAGCTCCATTAGGTCGTCCCTCTCGGTGGGGAAGACGTCCCTTTGGGAGAGCTCCGTGACCATGTCGCGCCGGATCTGGTCTGCCTTCATCTCCATCTGTGAGATGCTCTCGTAATACGCGTCCTTGGACTCGGGCGCGTCGCCGACGACCCTGACCATCTCGTACAGCTCCTTGACCGCCTTGGTGGTCAAGTCCAGGTGTTCATGGGTCATCTCGAGGACGGTCACGTTTCTCTTGTCCCCGAACCATCTCAGTATCCTTTCGCTCAAGCCAGGCCCTCCGTCAACATCTTCAACATTTCATCACCTAAAATAAGTAGATCACCAATATCGGCACCACGAAGAACACCACCACAACCCAGGCCAGAAGGGCGTAAGCCGCGTTCTGGTTCTGGGCGATCTTCCCGCCGAGCCACTCCGCCGTCCTCACGGGCACGAACCTGAGTGGCGATATCAGCCAGATGGATAAAGCCAGTATGTTCAGCAGGACGTGGGCCGAGCCCAGTATCATGCCGACCACGCCTCCGGCGACGTACCCGTAGATCTGGCTGAGGTCAACCGTCGTCGCCATGTTGCATCCCACGAGGTAGGGATACGCCGTCTTCAGGTTCACCACCTTGGTCGCCAGGAACGGGATGACGAGGGAGGACCCTATGCTGCTGCTACCAACGAGGAAAGTTATGCCGAAGCCCGTGGCGAAGCCTCTGTACGGGTTTTCGAAGGCCAACTTGACCTTGTCCTCCCACCCCGTCTCTATGATCTTCTCAAGCCCCTTGGTTATCATGCCCATGGAGACTATGATGACGCCGAACCATGCTAGGAACAGGAATACGCCGCCGAACCTGTCCCCTAGTAACCCGACGGCCAAAGCCTTCGTCGGCTTGATCAACGGATCCCCGATTACAATGTCGACGATGGTCTTGTCGAAGGCCGCAAAGACCTCCTCCATCTTCAGCACCTCGGTGTAGAAGCTGCCCAGCCGGAGCACCGTCCTGCTGATGATCCCCGTCGAGAGCTCAAGGATGAAGAAAATGGTGATGGTCAGCGCCTCGTAGACGTCGTCCACGATCACCCCTGGAATCGTGTCCTTAAACTCGTTCATGGTCATGCCCCGCTGGATGCCGAAGGCGACTATCGTGTTGGTCACCGTGGTCCCTATGTTGGCCCCCAACACCATGGGCACCCCGAACTGTATCGCGGTCTCCAGCGGTAGGCCGCTGGCCACCATACCCGACATGGAGACCATGGTCGCGGCCACGACGGCGCTGCTGCTCTGGACCAGCGCCGTGCTCAGCATCCCCAGGGCGAGGCCCGTCATAGGCGCAGTGTTGGCGGTTACCATGCCCAGTATGCTGGCCTGCCACTCCGCGAAGATCAGCTTGAAACCGCTTTTGACGCCCTCGAGGCTGGCTATGAAGAGGTAGACGCTGAGGGCCAGCCTCAGCGCGAGCCGCACCCTGTCGTTGCTCAGCAAGGGGATGCCATTGATGAACGAGTCTCTCTCAGACAGAAACGCCCCTCCCTGCTCCTATGAACCCTGTGAGCACATGATGGGGTGTGTTCATGATCGATTATCACCATCAGTGGCTTGGATAAAAGATTAAGCGCTATAGAATATATTGAGAAATATAGAAACTATAGTCTAAATATTTAGACAATATTTAGATCAGTTCGATGCTTTAGAGCTATTTAGAGTCAATACCCGCGTCAACCTGTTCTACGAACGAGAAAGGGTCATAGCCCATGCCTCGCATCATCTTCCAAAGCAGCGACAACGGCAACCCCACGACGTTGTGGAAACAGCCATCCACCTCCTCGACGAAGTCGGCGCCCAGCCCCTGGATGGCATAGGACCCCGCTTTACCCATGGGCTCACAGGTCTCGACGTAACGTCTAATGTCCTCGTCCGATAGCTCCATCATGTGCACCCGGGTCTCCTCGCAGCCGACCTCCTCGCGCCCACCACCAGCGTCTATTAGGGCTAAACCAGTGAACACCTTGTGGACTCGGCCAGACAGCCTGTTCAACATGATGCGTGCCTCGTCCTCGGACGAGGGTTTACCGAGAATCGCCCCGTCGATGTAAACAACGGTGTCCGCCCCCAATACTAGCCCCTCCTCTTCGCCCTGCACGCTTCTCGCCTTCGCGAGCGCGTTCTCCACAACCCTCGTCTTCGGGTCGGGGTCGAAGCTTGACTCGTCATCCACCGGGGCGGCCAAGGAGAAACGCATGCCTATCTGGCGTAGCAGGCTGATCCTTCTCGGCGAGGTGGACGCCAACACTATTTTAAACTCTGAGCCCAATGATCATTCCCCAGCTCGACACATTATAGGTGGGGCCATGGAGAAAATATATTACTGTGACATAGAGACGCCGATGGGGGAAGTCTGGTCCGCCACCAGCTCCAAGGGGCTCCTGAGGCTCAACCTGCCGTGCAGGGAGACGGCCTTCCTGGAGGAGCTCGGGAGACAGATCGACGGCGAGCCCGAGTACCGCCCGGGTAAGCTGGACGAGCTGAGCCTCTGGCTAGACGACTACTTCAAGGGAGAAAAGTCCGCCTACACCGAGCCCCTCGACATGCGGGGCACGTCTTTCCAACGCAGGGTTTGGGAGGAGATATCCAAGATACCCTACGGCGGCCTCACGTCATACGGGTTGATTGCCAGACGCATGGGCAAGCCCAACGCCTCTAGGGCGGTGGGCAACGCCGTGGGGCAGAACCCCCTCTCCATAGTGATTCCATGCCATCGGGTGGTGTGGAGCAACGGAGGCATTGGGGGGTTCGGCGGAGGCCTAGACCGGAAGCGTTTTCTCTTAAACCTGGAGGGCGTCCTGCCCAGCGTCGAGGACGGGGCGGAGAAGGGGATCGACCTGTCCCGGTACTTCTACGACCGTTAACGTTATTCCAAGGCAGGGCTACGTCTTCTACGTTCAACATGCGTATAGTAACGGGCACCATATCCCACGAGACCAACGTCCTTTCCAACATAAAGACTGACCTTGAGGAGTTCAGGAAGAGGAGGCTCTTCTACGGGGACGAGCTGTTCGAGCACTTCGACGGCACGAGGACCCCCGCGGGCGGGATCATCGAGGGCTGCAAGCTCAACGGCTACGAGCTGATAACCACCGTGTTCGCGTCGGCCACCCCGTCCGGCACCATCACCGCGGATGCCTTCGACAGGCTCCTAGGCGACATGCTCGACGGCATAAGGGACGCCGGTGACATCGACGCCGCCGTGCTGCACCTCCACGGAGCAGGCGTAAGCGAGGAGCACCCTGACATCGAGGGCAAGGTGCTCAGCGAGGTGAGGCGGCTCGTCGGCTCCAAGCCGCTGGTGGCGACCTTCGACCTCCACGGCAACTACACGGAGACCATGGTGGAGAACGCCGACCTCCTCATAGGCTACGACACCTACCCCCACGTGGACGGCTACGAGAGAGGCGTAGAGGCGGTCAACCTCACCCGCAGGATGCTGGAGGGCACCTTCAAGCCCACGAAGGCGTTCACCCAGCCCCCCATGCTCCCCGCACTACAGGTACAGTTCACCGGCAGATACCCCATGAAGACGCTCATCGAGGAGGCCCACAGGATGGAGGCGATGCCCGGCGTCGAGACCATCACCGTCGCCGCTGGGTTCCCGTGGAGCGACATCCCGGAGGCCGGCATGAGCTTCATAGTAACCACAGACGACGACCAGGAGCAGGCCGACAGCCTAGCGAAGGAACTCCACGACATGGCGTGGTCCATGAGGAGAGACTTCCTGGTAAAGCCCACGCCCGTCAGGGAGGCACTGAGGCAGGTGAAGAAGGCGGAGAAAGGCCCGATAGTGCTCGCGGACATCGGGGACAACCCCGGCGGCGGGGCCCCCGAGGACGGCACCGTTGTGCTCAAGACCATACTGGAGGAGGGGCTCAAGGGCGGCGTGGTCGCCGTCATCTGGGACCCCGAAGTGGTGAAGAAGGCGGCACAGGCCGGCGTAGGCAAGACGGTGCAGCTCAGCCTCGGCGGCCACACAGACGAGATGCACGGCGAGCCCCTGAGCGTCGAGGGCAGGGTGAAGACGGTCACGGACGGCAAGTTCATAAACGAGGGCCCCATGGGCACCGGCTCCGAGTCGGACATGGGCACCACCGCCGTCATGGAGATCGGCGGCAACGACGTCATAGTCACCGCGAAACGACTCCAGCCCCTGGACCTCCAGCTCTACAAGAGCCAAGGCATCGACCCCACCGGGAAGAGGTTCATAGTCGTCAAGAGCAGCGTCCACTACAGGGCGTCCCACGAGCCCATAGCCAGCGAGGTAATCGAGCTGGACACGCCGGGCCTCACAAGCCCTCGGCTGGCCGGGTTCGGGTTCAAGAACATCAGGCGGCCCATCTTCCCCCTGGACGTCGGGATGCTGGGCATCACGGAGCTCAAGTCCATGGAGGACGAGTAGCCCATCCTCTCAGAAGCTCCTCGTAAACCTCTACGTGGCGGTCGATGACCCCCTTTTTCTCGTGCACCGCCGACACATACCTGTAACCCCTCTCCCCCCTCTCGCGCCACCTGTCGCCCTCCAGCAGCCAGCTCAGACCCTTAGCGTAGTCCCGGGCGGCAGCGTGGTAGCCGAAACGGGTCGCGAAGCCGTCGGGGTCGTGGGGGCTCAGTATGGCGCACCTGTGGGCCGCGGCCTCGAGGAAAGATACCGGCAGACACTCGTGGACGCTGGTGTTGACGAGCACCCAGGACTCTTCAAGCACCCTGGCCTTTTCCTCTCCCGTAAGGAACCCGGAAAACTCCAGGTTAGAGACGCCGCCGTACCGCTTCCTTAGCCGACGGTCCCGCGTCGCGTTGTGGGCCCTCCCCACCGCTATGAACTTGGCGTCGGGGAAGCTCTCCGCCAGGCTGAAGAAAGTCTCTGGAGATTTCTCTCCGTCGAGCCTGCCGAGGAAACACACGGTGGGAATATCGCTCTTCAGGGGGATACCTTTGGGTATCTCGACGGGGTTGGGCAGGAAACCGGGGTCTGACTCCAGCCCGTATAGCTCCCTGGTCTTGCATGCGATGAAACGTGCCTGACAGAACACCGCGTCGCTCCTTCTCACAGCCGCCTCGACGCCGGGCTGGATGAATCGGTTATACAGTCTCCTCCTCAAAGGATAGTATTTCCTAACCCTCCTCCAGTCCTCCCCGGTTCGGGGGTTCTGCGCCGTGACCATGTGAGCCGCGTCCTCCACGGAGTTCATTGCCAGGAGCGTGCCCCAGCTCGGCTCCTCAGAGTGGTAGATGTCTGCATCGATCTCCCGGTAGAGCCGCCCAGTGAAAGGATATGTATAGAGGGGGTGGCTGTGGATGGTGACACCTTCAACCATCTCGACGCGTCTCTGGCCGCTGCCGCGGGGGACCACGGCGTGGACGTCGAAGCCCCTATCGGCTACCCCCGACGCTATCTCCCTCGTCGCCTTGCCTATGCCGCCCCATCGCCCCCAAGCAAAGAACTCGGTGGCCACGTAGCAGACCCGGGGAGGCATAACGATAAATTAAACTGAAACTAAATATTTGTGCTTTGAGGGTGCTCGTATTCACCCCTAGCTACCCAAGGTACAGTGGGGACTACCACGGCTCCTTCATAAGGGACCTCTGCACCAGGCTGGCCAAGCACGTAGACCTGACGGTGCTCGCGCCGCGGAGCAGAACCATGGGGGAGTCGATGGACGACTTCACGGTCCACAGGTACCCGTATCTGCCTTGGCGGGGCGGGGAGCTTGTGGCGGAACGCACCCTCGTCGGCGCCCCGGCAGCCCACATAGCCCAGCTCCCCATGTACCTGGCCTCCGCCTATCTCCACCTCGTGAAGGAGAGCTACGACGTCGTACACACCCACATGGCCATACCTCAGGGGCTGCTGGCCGTATACAGCCCCCGAAACACGCGGAACATTGTGACGTGCCACGGGAGCGACTGCACCTTCCCCGTCAAACACCCCGTCTACAGGCCCCTGACCCGAAAGGCGCTCAGGGGAGCCCACAGGGTAACCACGGTGTCAGACCACGTGAGGAAGCTAGCCGTATCTTTGGGCGCGGAAGACGACGAGACGGAGACCGTCTACTTGGGCGTCGACACCGAGCGGTTCAAGCCGGAGCCGAGCATGAGAGACGGCGACAAGATCACCGTGGGGACACTGGGACGCCTCGTCGCCGATAAGAACGTGGAGGACATACTACACGCGTTCAAAGCCGTGGAGGACAGGATGGACGCCAGGCTCCTTGTGGGCGGAGACGGCCCCCGCCTAGAGTATCTAAGGAGACTGTCTCAAAAACTTGAGTTGGGGGACGTGGAGTTCATGGGCAGGGTAGCCGACCCTGCCGGGTTCCACCGCATATGCGACGTGTTCGCCCTCGCCTCGACCCGGGAGGGGCTCTCCGTGTCGCTTCAGGAGGCCATGTCCTCGGGCTGCGTCCCTGTGGCGGTGAACGGCCACGGCTGCAGGGAGCTCATAGAGCACGGGAGGAACGGGCTCCTGTTCGAGCCTAGGAACGTCGACGACCTGGCGTCCAGGATGTTGGAGGCGGTGGACAGCCCAAGACTGGGGGCGGAGGCCCGGGAGACGATAATCGAGAGGTTCAACATGGACAGGAACTACAGGCGCTACCTGGAGATATACAGGGAGATATCCATCTAGACGGGAGGCTTAATAGGCGTGGCCCCACAAGACTCCGCCATGAGAGTCGCCGGCGTCGACGAGGCGGGGAGAGGCTGCGTCATAGGGCCCCTCGTCGTAGCCGGCGCCGTATTCGACGAGGAAGACCTGCCCCGCCTCACGGAGATGGGGGTCAGGGACTCCAAGATGCTCACCCCTAAGAGGAGGCTGGCCCTCGCGGACAGCATAAGAGACCTGGCGCTGGACGTATCTTTCTTTGAGCTGCCCCCACGGGTCATCGACAAGGTGGTGTTCAGGGGCAAACCCCTCAGGAGGCTCAACTACCTGGAGACCATGGCCATGGCCAAGGTGCTCAGGGACTTGGAGCCGGACAAGGCGTACGTAGACACGTGCGATGTGGACCACATGCGCTGCGCGGAACAGATGAGCGGCGTCCTCCCCTTCAGCGTGGACATCGTCTGCGAGCCTAGGGCAGACGCCACATACCCCGCCACGGCCGCGGCGTCGATCCTAGCGAAGGTGAGAAGGGACAACGAGGTGGCGGGGCTCAGGGAGCTGCACGGCGACTTCAACTCGGGGTACCCCAGCGACAGGAAGACCTCGGAGTTCGTGGAGGGCTGGTTCATTGAGCACGAGGAGTGCCCGCCGTGGATGAGAGCCTCTTGGAAAACGGTGAGGAGACACACGGCTAGGTTCAAGCAGACTCGGCTAACGCCATAGCGTGGTCCTTCTCGTAGGGGTCCAGCTCGACTAGCCCACGCACCTTCAGGCCGCCGCCCTCCAGCACAACCACCTCTGCCTCGTACACGTCTCTGGGCTTCCGTCTGACGTCGACGCTCCTAGACTTTATTGAGAGCATCGTCCAGCCGCCGCTCTTCAGGAACATGGACGCGTTCTTGACCACTATCTCTGCCTGTTTCGGCTGGGCGACGTCTGAGAACACGGCGTCCACCATGGGCACGAGATGGGAGTAATCCATGGGCTTGTTGGCGTCGCCTAGAATGGGGGAGACGTTTGATCGGTATCTCGCCACCTTGTCGAGGAGGTCCCTGAGCACTCTGGGCGCGAAGTCCAGCGCCCAGACGTGGCCGGTCTCCCCCAGTATATCTGATACGTGGCTCACGGTGGTGCCGGACGCGGCGCCCAGATAGAGAACCGTGGCCCCGGGCTTGACCGGCATATACTTCATGCCCTTCATTATGGCGGCTGCGAGCTTGCTCCTGGTGGGGTTCCAGCTCCTGTACTCTACGCCGTCCACCTGATAGGTGGGCTCCCCGTAGTATGTCCTGCCGGGCGTCATGTTCCTGGTGACGAGAAACGCGTTATCGTCCTGTCTCAGCCTGTATATCTCCAGAAATATCTCCTCTAGGCTCTGGGGCAATGGTATCGCTTAGAAAGGATGCGTAGCTGATTTAAGTCTGTGTGGCCTCGAGGTTCGCGGTCATCATCTTGGCCTGGTCCACCGCCAGCTTCTGCAGCCACGTGAGCGGCGTCTTCAGGTCCCCCATCCTCTTGGCGAAGTGGTGGCAGTTCAGGTAGCCCGGCGTCTTGCAGACCCTGGTGAAGAAGTCCTTGGTGACGGGTACGCCGCAGTCGTGTAGGAAGGGGCAGTCTTTTCTGTTGAACTTTTCCTGCAGCGCCTCGGATAGAGTGGACACCGGTTTCGTCACCTAGAACAGTAATATAGATTGGTGATATATAGAGGTAGTCCCTGACAACCTGCATGAACAATGATATGGAGGCTAGATCCATTGTCTTCTACAGTGTAAACACCCAGCATTCCTTCATCGTTTGTTGACTTGAATATATACCATATATTGATGAGTGTTTATCCATAGCATATTGTTTATCTTCGATACATTATTGCTTGTTTATGTAAATACATTTATTTACTGTTCAAAGTAATATCAGAATAAAAGCCACACCATGCCAGCGGCTTCCTCAACATTATAGCTACCATAAGTAACGGGCTGCATATGTGTAAGGGAGTTCCGGGACACAAGTTTAACTGGTTAGTATAGCTTAAGTTAAAGCCTCTATGAGTCAACCTGATGAACCCATGAGCGAGAACATCTACATCGGCTCTAAACCCATACTCAACTACGTCACAGCCATAGTGACGGCGTTCCAGAAGGCGCCTAACGTCAACGTCCTGGCGCGGGGACGCGCCATAAGCAGCGCCGTAGACGTCGTGGAGGTATGCAGAAGAAGCTTCCTAAAAGACATGTGCATCGACGACATCAAGATAGGCACAGAGCAGATGGGGAGCGACGACGACCTGAGAAACGTCTCCACCATCAACATACAGCTATCGAAGAACGCCTAGCCTTTCTCCAGCTGCCTCTGCAGGTCCTCCGCGATGAAATCGCCGCTGAACACGTCGGCCCTAGCCGCTATCGCTATCTTCGCGGCCAGGCTGCGGGCCCTGTTCCCCCGTCTGCTCCTCGGAGCCCCGTGCACGTAGGGGTGCTGGAAAAGCAGGCCGTGCTTCGGTGGCTTGGCGTTTGTCTTAAGCGCCCTGAACATGGCCTTCTCAGCCCCAAGCACCTGTATGGTGCTGGAGGGCATCATGGCCATGCGTCTCAGGCTGCCCGCCTTCTGGATGAGCTTGGCGCCGAGGACCGGCCCAGCCAAGTAAGCGACGTTGGCGGCGATCTCCTCAGTCAGCCCCGAGATGTACTCGGTTAGCTCTTCTCTGCCCCTGTACAGGCTGAGCACGTTCTCCGCGAAGGACTGGACTCGCGCCATGTCGTCCGGGTCGAACGCGGCTCCCATGGACGCCTCGGCTGCGGCGGCGATTCTCTCGGCGTCCCTCTTCTTGAAGGAGAGCTCCTGGAGCCCCTTCACGGTGATGCTTGACCTGTCACCGAACGCCTTGATTATCTTGGCGTAGTCTCTGTGTTCCTCGACTCTCCGACTCATCTCGGGGAAGTGGACGCCGTACCACTCCCTCATCCTCCCGGAGAGGTTGTTCAGCACGGCGTCCATCTCGACGAGCAGCTGAACCGTGGGCATCAACAGGCTCTCCCTCTTCGAGAGCGCCTCGTGAACCTCGGCCTTGGCGACCTCGGTGTTCACCGCGTGTGAGAGCTCGCCATACTGCTCCACGGAGTCTATGAGCCCGGCCTCCACCGCCATGCGCTGGATGTTCCCCCTGAGATACTCGCCGGCGGCGGGCATCGCCTCTATGCCTGCGCTGAAGCCCTCCGATTCGATGGCCTCCACCAGCGCCTCGTTCTCCACGGTGACCTCCTCGACACCCAGCGCCCGCAGCTGGCCGAGCACCTCGGCGGCCTCCCTCGTCAACTCGCCGTCCCTCAACCGTGTCAGCGCTCGGGCGATCTGTTTGGCGTCCCTCGGGTAGTGCGCCTCGGCGATCATCTCGTCCTCCTCGTTGAACGCGTGAACGCCGATGATGGATCCAAGTAGTGTTGCCTTCAGCCTCCTCATCTCCGAACCTTTATCAATGTGCTGGGTGAGTACGTAGGGGAGACTTGTCTAAATTAAGCTTAGCCGTGGAGGTAGCCGGGCTAAGGCTTCGGTCCCCCCTCATGAACGCGGCGGGCGTTCTCGGCATGACCCCTCCCATTCTCAAACGAGTCTACGACAGCGGAGCAGGCGCCGTGGTCACCAAGAGCGTCGGCCCCGTGCCCCGGACGGGGCACCCCAACCCCACCCTCGTCAGGACGCCGTGCGGCGCGCTGAACGCCATGGGGCTCCCCAACCCAGGCGCCGAGTACTTCGCCGACGAGATCAAGGCACTCAAGGAGATGGGGATACCGGTCGTGGCAAGCTTCTTCGGGGGAAGCGTCGAGGAGTTCGCGCTGGTTGCGGCCACCCTTTCAGAGGCCGGCGCCGACGCCCTGGAGCTCAACGCAAGCTGCCCCAACGTCCAGGAGGAGCTGGGGATGCTGGCCTCCGACGCCGGGAACGTGGAGAAGGTGACCGCCGCCGTCAGGGATGAGACCCATCTACCGTTGTACGTGAAGCTGAGCCCCAACGTCACCGACATCAAGGAGATAGCGGAGGCGGCCGAGAGGGGAGGCGCAGACGCCATAACGGCCGTGAACACGCTGAAAGGCATGGCCATCGACATCGACTTCAGGAGGCCGGTGCTGGCGAACGTCACAGGGGGCCTCTCGGGGCCCGCCGTGAAGCCCGTAGCCCTCAGATGCGTCTGGGAGGTGGCGGAGTCGGTCGAGGTCCCCGTCATCGGCTGCGGCGGAGTCACCACCTGGGAGGACGCCGTCGAGTACCTCCTCGCCGGTGCATCGGCGCTGGAGATGGGCACCGCGGTGATGACCCACGGCTTCGAGGTCTACGGCCAAGTCAACGAGGGCATACACCGCTACCTGGAAGGCAACGGGTTCAGCAGCGTAAGGGAGGTTGTAGGGCTTGCACATCAGACAGGATAACAACAGGGCAGTAAAGCTGACACACGTAGTATCAGAGTGCAGGGACATCTCCTCGCTCCATTTCCGCGACGAGGAGACCCGCAGCGCCAAGCCCGGCCAGTACCTCATGGTGTGGCTCCCCGGCGTGGACGAGGTCCCCATGTCCGTCAGCGGCATAGACATGGGCGGCCTGTCCCGCATCACCGTCAGGGAGGTGGGCGAGATGACCTTCAAGCTCAACGGCCTCGGCGCCGGCGACAGAATAGGCTTGAGGGGCCCCTTCGGAAACGGCTACACGGTGCAGGGAGACAGGCCGCTTTTCGTGGCCGGCGGCTCGGGCGCCGCGTCCCTGATGCCCCTCGTGGAGGAGATGCTAAGGCGGGAAATCACCCCCACCTTCGTCCTAGGCGCGAGGAGCGCTGACATGCTCCTTTTCTCGGATCGGCTTGAGGATGCCCTAGGCGAGAACCTAATCGTAACCACCGACGACGGTTCACGGGGCTACAGCGGCTACGCCTCGGGCTACGCCGCTCTACTGATGGAAGAAGACGGTTTCGACACGGTCTACACATGTGGACCCGAGCTCATGATGGCGAAGGTCTACCAGTCGGCCCAGGAGCACGGGATACCCATACAGGCCAGCCTAGAACGCTACGTGAAGTGCGCGGTGGGGCTCTGCGGCAACTGCGCCATAGGCCCCTACAGGGTGTGCAAGGACGGCCCCGTCTTCGACACGGAGATGCTCAACGAGGTCCGAGGCGAGTTCGGCGTGAACCAGATGGACGCCTCAGGCAAGGCGATCCGGGTGGAGCACTGACCAGAGAGATTATCAACCCAATCCAACCCACATATCCATAATGCCTGTTCGCAACGTCCGGAGACGATACCTGGCCCTAAAGATCCACGGCGAGACAGACACATCAGAATCCGATCTGCGCCGAGCCATCTCTGACAAGATACATTTCCTGTACGGCGTCAAAGGAGCGGCTGAGACCGACTTTAGGATGATCGAGTACGACCAGCAGCTAATGCAGGGGATTATCAGGTGCAACCATGACAGGCTCACCGAGACCAGGGCGGCGCTGGCACACATCACGGCGATCAACGACGCCCCCGTGTCGGTGCAGGTGGTCACGGTATCTGGCACCATCAAGACGCTGAGAAAAAGGCTGGAAGAGTCGACATCGGAGACGGTGTAGATTATGGCTGAGATAAAGGTGGAGGACGCGGCCCACGGCTACGTCGAGACGCTGAACAGGCTCGGGGTGGACTACGTGTTCAGCTCGCCGGGCTCGGAGTTCATACCCCTCTGGGAGCACCTCGCCAGGTACAACTCGGAGGGAAAGAAGCCCACATACCTCAACGTCAGGCACGAGAGCGCCGCCCTAAGCATGGCCAAGGGCTACTACATGGCGTCGGGGCGGGCCCAGGTGATACTCACACACGTGCTCGCTGGGCTACTGCACGGAGCCATGGAGCTCAAGGCCGCGTACACAGACCAGATACCGCTGCTACTCTTCGTGGGCCAGGACAGGACCCACGACGGGGAGGTATACGGCGGCACCCCCGGCCCCCACTACCTGAGCTTCACCGAGGTGGGGGGCCAGCAGCGTCTCGTCCAGCCCTACGTGAAGTGGGGGGACGCTCCAGAGACCAACGCCAACATCCTCTCGACCATTCAACGGGCGTACCAGATCGCGTCGAGCGACGTGAAGGGCCCCGCGCTCCTCAGCGTCTCCAGGGAGATTATGTTCGAGAAGACGGAGACCATGAGGCTGCCTCCGATGACCGCTCCGCCTTCACGGGTAACCGCTGAACCTGGAGCCCTGTATGAGTTGAAGGAGACGCTGGTGGAGGCAGAGAATCCCCTCATCTACACAAGGTACCTCGGCCGGAACCACGGGGCGGTGGCCTCGCTGGTGGAGCTGGCCGAGCTGCTGAATGCCCCAGTGTTCGAGCTGCCCGGCTACATGAACTTCCCCACGGACCACCCGCTCCACATGGGAACCAGCGTCTCACCCTACCTGAAAGAAGCCGACTTCATCCTTGTCATCGACAGCAGCTCCTGGCCGCCGTGGTACCCGCCGGGGAGCATCCGCGAGAAGACCGAGGCCAAGATAGTCTTCATGGACCTCGACCCCTTACAGCTGAAGTACCCCACCTACGGGTACCCTGCGGACCTCCTCGTGAAAGCCGACTCCAGCGTGGCAGTGCCCCAGCTCGTGGAGCTCGTCAAAGCGGAGAGGCTGGACACGGACGCGGTTCAGGCCCGCGGCGAAAGATGGGCGGCAGAGCACAGACGCATAAGGGACGAGCTTAAGAAGAAGGCTCTCGCCGTCAAAGACGAAACACCCATCGACCCCCGTTGGCTCTGCCACTGCATAGACAGGGTCATCGACGAGGAAACCGTCATAGTGAACGAGACCATCACCCACGGCGGCGTCATCCACCAGCACATAGAGAGGAACCGGGTCGCCCCCGGCACCCAGTACGAGTCCACGGGCCCGGTGGCGCACACGGGCCTCGGCCAGGGGATGGGGATAGCCCTGGGGGTCAAGCTCGCCGACCCGAAAAAGACCGTTGTAGCCCTCGAAGGCGACGGCACCTTCAACTACAACCCGGTGCTGGCCTGCCTCGGGGCATCTCAGGAGCACGGAATCCCCTTCATGACCGTGATCTACAACAACGGGTGCTACGCCGCCATGAAGGGCCACGCCCGCTACTACCCGGAAGGCTACTCGGTGACAAGCGACAAGTACTACGGTGTAAGCTGCGGCCCCACCCCCAGCTACGCTAAAATCGCCGAGGCCTTCGGCGGCTACGCGGAGACCGTGGAAGACCCCGGACAGGTTGAACCCGCGTTACGGAGAGCCCTGAAACACGTGCGAGGGGGGGCGCTGGCCCTGCTCGACGTGAGGCTCAGAAGATGACGCGGCGCGAAGCCCCACTCTTTTATTACCTGTGGGTTTAATCCTGGGGCATGGCGACTAGAGCCGTCGTGTTCGACCTCTTCAAGACCCTCGGCGAGTTCGAGCGGACCATCACGGACGAGGACGCCACGTCCCTGCTCAGAGGCAGGGGCTACGAGGTATACCCTCAGGCTTGGAGACACGCGTTCAGCTTCGTAGTCTTCATAGACTACCCCAAGAAGGGGTTCGGCTCACATGAGGCACTATTCAAACAGGTATTCAGACGCCTAGAGGTCGATGTTGACGCTGGCACCGTTAACGACCTTGCCGACATGTTCAGGAGCAGCCCGTTCCGGCTGTACCCCAGGTCGCTTGAGGCAGTGAGGCGCGTCCGCGGCATGGGGTTGAAGACAGCGATAGCGACTTCGACGCCTAAGCCGTTCTTCAGGACAGGCGTCGAGCCCATCGCGGAGTACATCGACTTCGTCTGCACGGGGTACGAGGCGGGCTACGAGAAATCCAACCCCCGCATATACAGGGTGATCACGGACAGGCTGCAGGTCGAGCTGAGTGAGATTGTCGTCATAGGCGACGACCCGGTTCTGGACATTCACAACGCCAAACAACTAGGAATGAGGGCGATACACATACCGAGAGGAGCAGAGCCCTCCGAGCTCGCGGACGGCGTAGCCGGGGACGTCCTAGAGGCGGTTAAGATAGTCGAAGAGTGGGTATAGAAGGGTTGGTGCTCCCGCCGGGATTCGAACCCGGGATCTCCGGCTCGAGAGGCCGGAATCCTTAACCGGACTAGACGACAGGAGCACGGTGCATTCTATACAAGACGCATATTTAAAAAAGTATAGAAAGTTTCCGAGAAGCGTCGAATCCGTAGTTACACAATAAAATCTAGATACCCATGCAGGGAGGGCTGACCAAACTTGGATCAAACTATGAGATTACGCCGCCGTGTTAAATGTATCTAGCACGACTACACATCCTTTAAATCTAGGTAGGGGTCTACTATGTAAATCTGGCTAAGCGGTGATGCTATACGATGGATCTTCTCGACATAACCATACTCTCGGCGGAGGGGCTCAGGGAGAGGAAGCTCAGGGTAGCCCTCAACGTCATAGGCATCCTCGTGGGATGCGCAGCCGTCACGGGGCTAGTCTCCCTCGCCGACGGCATGAACACCCAGGTCAGGGACCAGCTCAGCGTCATAGGAGCCAACACCCTGTTCGTCGTCCCCGAGGACGCCAAAGACGCGGCCATGAGCCTCAGCGCCACCCAGATAACCAGCCAGGACAGCGTCAGCTGGCGGGACAGAGAGACCATAGAGGACGCCGGGGGAGTCAGAGAAATCTGCGAGATAATAATGGGCGGCGGCTCGTACACCGTCAAAGGCGAGTCCTACACCGCCAAGGTGATGGGCGTGGGGGACAGCTTCCAGGAGATCAACAAAGACGTCAAGATGACCGAGGGAAGATTCTTCACCCGCGGCGACAGCGCGGTGGCCTTCGTGGGGAAGAACGTCGCTCACCCCACCGACGAGGAGGAGCCGATAATGGGGGTGGGGGACAGGATAAAGCTCGCAGTCAACGTCAGGGGAGAGGATAAAGAGATCACCCTCAGGGTCGTCGGCGTCCTGGAGGAGCATGGGACCATGTTCGGGCTGGACGTGGACAACGTCATAGGAATCCCGTTCAGGACATACGACCAGCTCTACGAGCAGGGAGGAAGCTGCGCTATAGTACAGGTCTACGTCAGGGAGTCCGACGACGCGGAGGAGGTGGCCGAGAACCTGGAGGAACGGCTCGGCGGCGACTTCTTCGTGGTGTCGCCCAAGGCGGCCATAGCCGTGCAGGAGCAGGTAACGGGGACCGTTCAAGCCGTGCTCGGTGGCATC